>OFRA01000129.1_pt1 | contig 18779 bp, 16 predicted proteins | sample 1543001 | NCBI WGS metagenome assembly OFRA01 (sample SAMN07774221, study PRJEB24372) | wastewater metagenome | isolation source: Lake Maggiore Verbania | place: Italy: Verbania | collected 2015-12 | reverse complement strand
CATCGAGTTCTCGGAGTGGCGCAAGTACTGCCATTCCAACCTCTTGGGCCTCAACCTCTGCCACACCATCTGAGCGAAGAGACTCTTCAACTCGTTGGGCAAGCAGTGCTAGATCATCATCATCAACTGGGCGACCCTGGCATGCCTTGCGCACACCATTGATTACCTTCTCGCGAGAGAAAGGCTCAGTAGCACCTGATCGTTTGATGATTAGAAGAATGGAGCTTTCAGCGGTGTTAAACCGTTTGCCACAGCTGGTGCATTCGCGCCTTCTGCGGATCTGATTGCCCTCATCAGTTGGACGTGAGTCAATCACTCTGGAGTCTTCAAAACGACAGAATGGACAGATCACGGGCTGATTCTCCTTTTTTGCTAGCTAAGTGGGGGAAGAGCACACTAGCGGAAAACCACTACTTATGGAAGCCATAAGCGTAATCACCCCTATATGTTGGGTGAACCATAGACCCGCTCTTTAGGGTTTAAAAGCACCTGAGTCGGCGTGTTTTATGAAATCTTTTCTCTACTGGCTGCAATCAGCCTAGGTGGGCTATAAAACTGGAACTAGCAACTTACTGCCCGCGCTCACATCGGCGCTCTTTAGCGCATTGACCTCAACGATCTCAGCCACCACTGAGGCGATATCACCTTGACCTGCCACTAATGCTGCGATCGACCAAAGGCTCTCACCAGGGGTCACAACAACTTGAACATACTTACTTTTAACTTCACTTTGATTACTAGTGTTTTCACTAGCTGATGAAATAGAGCTAAAACCAGCGCCAATTACTACTAATAAGGATATGGTTGAAACTGTTCGTGCCAATCGCTTGGCTTGTCTTGCCTTCATTTTCTACTCCTTGATAACAGTGTTCGAGGGGATTCGAACATCTGTTCTATAGAGTATTAAACACTACCCCACTGACATTGTCTACTTTAAATCGAACATATGTTTGATTTTTTTCATTCCCCCTGCTACCCTTTATTTATGGCAAAAAAGAACGTATCTGAGCTACCTGATGGTCCAGCGGACGATCATGGACTGACCCCGCGGCAGCTAAAGATTTTGTCGGTAATTAAAAAAGCAGTTGAGGATCAGGGTTACCCACCCTCTATGCGCGAGATTGGCCAAAAAGCCGGCCTATCCTCCACCGCATCCGTCACCTACCAACTGCAGATCCTTGAAGAAAAGGGCTGGATCCGCCGGGATGCCTCCCGAGGAAGGGCCATTGAGATCACCTTGCCAGGTGAGGATGGCGGGGCCGCCCCACAAGGAAAGACTCGTCTGATTCCTTTGGTTGGAAAGATCGCAGCTGGTAATCCAATTTTGGCAGAGCAGTTAGTGGAAGAGGTATTACCACTTCCTGAATCCCTAGTTGGTAAGGGTGAATTATTTATGTTGCAGGTAAAAGGTGATTCCATGATTGATCTTGCAATCTGTGATGGTGATTATGTTGTGATCCGCTCCCAAAAGAGCGCGGAAAAAGGTGAGATTGTGGCAGCAATGATTGATGGTGAAGCAACTGTTAAAACTTGGTCTAAAAAAGATGGCCACTTCTGGTTACTTCCAGCAAATGATGATTTCGTTCCTATCCCAGCCGATGACGCACAGATTCTGGGCAAGGTAACTGCTGTTCTTCGCAGCGTTTAACTAACCTTTTGTTGGTTTAAATACCTCTTGGGTAATTGAGTTTTTAATAATCGATCTTCCTTGAGCTAAAGAGTTAATCAATCCAACAGATTGCATCTGCACCAAAATACTTCCAAGAACTGTTGCCTCAGATGGGCCTGCATAAACAGGAACTCCTGTGGCATCAGCGGTTAATTGATTTAATAATCTATTAGCACTGCCCCCGCCCACAATATTAATTGCATTTATCTTCACCCCTGCCGCACTTTGTAATTGCGCTAATACCTTCACGTAGGCATCCGCTAATGAATCAAAGATGCATCTGGCATAGGCAGCCGGTGATTGTGGAACTTGCTGATTACTTTTTTCACAGAGCATCGCAATTCGCTCTGGCATCGCCCCTGGCTTTTCAAAGATTGGATCATTGGCATCAATTACTGCTGCTTTTGGTAGCTCTGCTGCCGCCTTTGCTAGCTCGGCTGCGGTGTGCTTCTCACCCTTACTTGCCCAGTAATCTAAAGATTCCTCTAATAACCACATGCCAGCAACATTTTTAATAAATCTAATCCGATCAGCAACGCCCATCTCATTGGTGATGTTAAATTCCATCGCCTTTTTATCAGTTACTGGCTTTGCTAACTCAAGCCCAACTAAAGACCAAGTGCCACTTGAGATATAGGCAGTTAAGCCATCCTCACCAAGTGGGGCGCCAGCAACGGCGCTCGCTGTGTCATGTGAGCCAACTGAAATCACCTTGATTGAATCTAATTTTCCATGCCCGGCCACCTCACCCACTTGCTCACCTGGCTTATTTATCTTTGCAAATAAGCTCTTTTTTATTCCAAGTTTTTCAATTAGCTCCCAATCCCAATCCTGGGTGTGAACATTAAGTAACTGCGTGGTGGAGGCGTTAGTGATCTCTGTACTAATTGAGCCACAAAGTAGGTAGTTAATTAGATCTGGCACCATTAAAAACTTATCCGCACGCCCGTAGATATCTGAGTTTTTCTCAACAAATAATTGATACATAGTGTTGAAGAAAATAAATTGAATTCCAGTTTTGCCGTAGATGTAATCAACACCTAACTCATTTTTAAGCTTTGCCATTACGCCATCGGTTCGCCCATCTCGATAGCAATGAGGTGGGGCTAGCAGCTCACCCTTTGCATCAAGTAATCCATAATCAACAGCCCAGCTATCAACACCTAGGGTTTCTACCTGACCCATTTCACATGCCTTATTAAGACCAATTTTTATTTGATCTAATATAAATTGCCAATCCCAAAATAAGCCATCACTACTTTGAATTGGCTCATGTTTAAATCGGTGCAGCTCAGTTAAAACTATTTTTTCATTAACTAACTCACCAACGGTTACCCGACCTGATGAGCCACCTAAATCAATCGCTGCGTGTAGCAAGGAAGTTTTGCCTAACGAAGGAAGGCTGCGGCCACACCACCATCTACTGGAATGTGAAGTCCAGTAGTTAGGGTTAAATCGCCACCTAAAATTACAAAGACGGCAGCGGCAATGTGTTCAGGCAAAACCTCTTTTTTCAAGATAGTTCGCTGGGCATAGAACTCACCTAATTTAGATTCCTCAACGCCATACTGCTTAGCGCGGTTAGCTCCCCAACCACCAGCAAATATGCCAGAGCCCTTAACCACACCATCTGGATTGATGCCGTTAACTCGAATACCAAACTCACCTAACTCAACTGCTAACAATCTCACCTGGTGTGATTGCGCAGCTTTAGTTGCGCCATATGCAACATTGTTAGAACCAGCAAAGACTGAGTTCTTAGATGAAATATAAATAATATCTCCGCCCATGCCCTGCGCCTTTAGCGCCTTAGCAGCCTCACGAGATACTAAAAATGAACCTCTTGCCATAATATCTAATTGCAAATCCCAATCTGCAACTGTGGTTTCAGTAATTGGTTTAGCAATTGAGATACCAGCGTTATTAACAACAATATCAATACCGCCAAAGGCAAGCATGGTTTGCGCCATTGCATCTGCAATCGCTTCCTCACTTGTTACATCCATTGCAACAGCGATCGCCTTATCTTTGCCACCTAGCTCGGCAGCTAGCTTGCTAGCACCCTCTAGATCACGATCGGCAACTACAACACAGGCACCCTCAGCCGCTAATCGCTCAGCAGTTGCCTTACCTAAACCTGATGCAGCCCCAGTTACCAATGCGATCTTGCCCGCTAATGGTTTTGGTTTTGGCATGCGCTTTAGCTTTGCCTCTTCTAAATCCCAGTACTCAATTCGGAATTTTTCAGATTCTGCAATTGGGGCGTAAGTTGAAAGTGCCTCTGCTCCGCGCATTACGTTGATAGCGTTGATATAAAACTCACCAGCAACTCGGGCCGTTTGCTTATCTTTGCCATAAGTAAACATGCCAACACCAGGAACTAAAATAACTAGTGGATCCGCACCTCGCATCGCAGGTGAATCCTTCTTTGCATTACGGTCATAGTAAGCGGCGTAATTTTTACGATACTCCGCATGCAACTCATTTGCTCGCTTAATTACCTCATCCAGTGGTGCATCTGGCTTTGTATCTAAAACCATTGGTGAGATCTTGGTGCGCAAGAAGTGATCAGGACATGATGTGCCAAGGGCTGCAAGCGCCATTAACTTAGAACCTTGCAAGAAATCTAGGACAACATCATTATCGGTAAAGCTGCCAAGCATTCTTACATCCTTTGATGCAATACCGCGAAGGTATGGCGCAAGGGCTGCTGCTCGCTCTTTACGTTTTGCACTATCTAAAGGTGCGTACTTTGATTCCTTCTTACCAAATGGATCTGCTTTGCCCTTTGCCTTTATGAACTCTTCAGCTTTTGTAATTGCCCAAATAGATCGCTCTTCACACTCTTTACTTGTAACACCCCAAGTTGTTAAACCATGTCCGCCTAATACACAGCCTTTAGCCTTTGGGTTTTCCTTTGCAATCTTTGCCATATCAAGTCCTAATTGAAAACCAGGACGTCGCCAATCCACCCACAAGATTTCTTCGCCAAAACATTCAGCGGTTAACTTCTCACCATCTTTTGAAGTTGCCAGGGCAATAATTGAATCAGGATGCAGATGATCAACATGATCAAACTCAACTAAACCATGCATTGAGGTATCAATTGAAGGAGCTGCTCCACCTTTACCAAATGCGCAGTAATCAAAGAGTGCGACCATCTCATCTTCACGCTCTACCCCTGGATATACATTTACTAAATCTTTAAATTTTTCTAGATCAAGGGCAGCAAGACCTGCCTCTTTTAAAGTGCCAAGGTCTCCGCCTGATCCTTTTACCCACAGCACTGTTGTGTCTTTACCAGTTGCTGGATTTGCTAGGACACCTTTTGCTGAAGTATTACCGCCAGCGTAATTTGTAAATCTAGGCTCTGCGCCTAATTTATTACTGCGGGCTAATAACTCAGAAACTACTTTAGGTGTCGACATTAAGCTCCCCATCCGGCTTGTGCGCCACCGACTCGTTCGGCAGCAATTTTTTCAGCATAACCACTCTTTGCATAAGCCAACTTAGGATCAGTTGCTAATCCTTGCTCACTTCGCAATTCACCAAGCAAATCACGAACATCAGTGTTGTAGGCGTCCATCAAAACATCATTAGCACCTAGAACATCTCCTGCTAATTGTGCTTTCTTTAACGCGTCAGCATCAACGATCAAAGCTTTTGCAACCGCCTCCTGCACATTTGTAATAGATCTAATCTGTGCTGGAATCTTTGGCTCAATGTTGTGGCATTGATCTAATACATAGGAAACAGTTGTTCCCTTATCAAAGCCGCCACCTTGATTAACTTCATGCATAATTCTAAATAATTGGAATGGATCTGCTGCTCCAACAATTAGATCATCATCTGCGTAGAATCTTGAGTTAAAGTCAAAGGCACCTAAGCGCTTTTTACGAAGTAAGAAGGCAACGATGTATTCAATGTTGGTTCCTGGTGCGTGGTGTCCGGTATCAACACAAACAGATGCCTTAGGTCCAAGCTCTGTGCAATGCACATATGAGGTGCCCCAATCTGGCACATCTGTTGAATAAAATGCTGGTTCAAAGAATTTATACTCCAAAAGCATTCGCTGGTTATCACCTAATTTGGCATAAACCTTTTGCAAGCTTTCAAATAAGCGATCTTGTCTTCCAGCTAAATCATCTTGGCCTGGATAATTTGTACCATCAGCAAACCAAAGCTTTAGATCTTGGGCGCCAGTGATATTCATAATCTCTATGCACTCAAATAAGTGATCAACCGCCTTTTGGCGAATCTTCTTATCAAAGTGGCAAACAGAGCCATATTTATAATCATCATCTTGGAAGGTATTTGAATTTACTGTTCCTAGTCTTACCCCAAGCTCTTTTGCATGCTTGGCAAGCTTTGCGTAATCATCTGTCTTATCCCATGGAATATGCATTGCAACAGATGGGGCAGCGCCAGTGAACTTATGTACTTGGGCAGCATCAGCAATTTTTTCATATGGGTCTCTTGGCACACCAGGTTGAGCGAATACTTTAAATCTAGTTCCAGAATTTCCATACGCCCAAGAAGGAGTCTCAATCCAAAAACGCTTAAGTACTTCCTTAGCCTCTTGCTTTGATGCCATGTGCGTTGCTCCTTTGGTTTGGGTTAACTTTTTATTTAAGGTAGAAAACTTCTTCTAGTTGTAAAAATCCTTCATCTGGTCGCTTGCCATCTAAGGCAACAAAAAATGGCGCCATATCTGCCTGCCATTTTGCATTGATCTCTTTCTTTTCCATTCCAGCTTTGGCATCTTTTAAAGATGGGGTTTCAAAGTAGCCAATTAAAGTTCCATCGGAGCGATCTAAATGAAGTGAGTAATTATGCCAACCAGTTTCAGAAAGTGCGTTTAACATCTCTGGCCAGACGGATGCGTGGCGCACCACATACTCATCCATCATCTCTTTGCGCACCTTTAATCTAAAACAAACTCTTTGCATTTAATTAATACCTAGCCTTCATGTAATCCAATGATTTCTTGGCTAAATCATCTGAATCACTCCAAAGATTTCGCCACACACATAGAGTGTTAGAAAGAGCCGGATCTACTACAGCGGAAGAGAATGATTCAAAAGTTATTGGGCCTTGGTAATTTATCTGCTTTAAGGCTTTAAAGAAGGTATCAAAATCAACATTGCCACTTCCTAAATATCCACGATGGCTCTCACCAATATGAACAAAGCCCAATCTATCTCCAGCTTCGATAACAGCTTTTCGCATGCCATCCTCTTCAATATTCATGTGATAGGTATCAAGGTGAACATATGCGTTGGCTCGGTTTACTTCCTCTAAAAACTTTAATCCTTCAGCTCCAGTATTAATAATGTTTGTTTCATATCTATTTACTACCTCAAGATTTATATTAATTCCCTTATCAGCTGCATAATCAGCCAATCGTTGCATCGCACCAACTGAGTTAGCTCGGTTCTCTTTGGTGGCCGGGTGTGGATATTTAGCTAAAGATGAGTAGATAACACCACAAAGCTCTGTTCCACCTAATGCGTGCAGCACATCAGTTGCTTGGCGAAGTAATTCATCCCCTTTTTTAACTATTGATTGATCAAGACTAGTCACATCAGTTTTGGCAGATAGGCCAAGGGATGCGTGCGCTCTTAAATTATGTTGTTGCAGTAAATCCTTTGTCATCGCAATATCCACATTCCATGGATCTAATAACGCAATTTCTATATAGTCATAACCAGCACGGGCGGCCCCACTTATGGCAGTGGCTGCGCCCTTTGCGCTCCAATCCCCCGCCCAAACAAGTGCGTGACCACCATATTCAAGACGTTTGGTAGTTGGCATTTTTCCTTACTTGTTAGCGATAAAAGGATTCTTTACGCGTATCTTTCCACTCTTTAAAGGCGGTGTCCAACTTTTCACTTTCCTATATCAAAATGTAAACAAAAGGTGAATAAAAAGAAGATAGGGCAGCCTCTTTACGAGGCTGCCCTATCAGCAGATTAATTAAAGCTTCTAAAATTAATTAGAAGTCGAACTGATCTACGTTCTCTTTTGTGAACACAGTTGCTGGGCCTAGGATAATTTCATTTCCTACTGCTCCTGCTGTAACTGTGCGCTCTGCATCACCCTTGTCGCCAGGGCCTGAACCGACCTTGTCGCCAACAGCAACTGCGCCACCGTCACGTACGTGCTTAGCTACGTAAACAGCAACATATCCAAAGTTTTCAACATCCCATAGTGAAGCCTGGGCGTTTGAACCATCTTTGATGTATGTCTTCATGTCATTTGGAAGACCAAGACCAGTAACAGCAACCTTGCCCTTTGCAGCTGAGCCAGAAACATACTTAGCAGCAGCAACAATACCTACAGATGTAGGAGCAACAATCGCCTTGATCTTTGGATACTTCTGGATAAGTCCTTGAGTCTCAGTTGTTGACTCTTCTGGCTTATCTAGACCGTAAGCAGTTGCAACTACCTTAACATTTGGATACTTAGCTGCAAGCTCCTTCTTCATGAAGTCAATCCATACATTCTGGTTTGTTGCATCTGGAGTTGTTGAAAGAATTGCAATATCTCCAGCGCCACCAGCAATGTCAGAAGCAGACTTAGCTAATGCTTGTCCGATACCTTCTGATGAAGCCTGGTTTACGAATACTGAACGACCATCTTGTGCAACATCTGAATCGTAAGTAACAACTGTTACACCCTTGTCCATTGCATCCTTAAGAGCAGGAACTAGAGCATCTTTGTCGTTAGCTGCAACGATTAATACGTTGTAACCAGCTTGTACAGCTGCGTTAATTTCTTTTACCTGTGCGGCAGCAGTGATTTCAGTTGGGCCCTTGTAGGCACACTCTGCACCAAGCTCAGCACATGCACGTTGAACACCCTTATCAGCTGCTTGGAAGTAGCCAATTGTTCCTAATTTAGGAATGTGAGCGATCTTTAGTGCATCGCCTGAACCACCGTCAGATGATGAACTGCAACCAGCAAGAAGAACTGCGGCTGCAAGTACGGAGAGAACTTTTTTCAAAGTATTTCCTTTCGTTGATAGTCACAAAATTATTTAATTTTGCAACACGTGCCTAGGAAAGTAGCTACGACTCCTAGGTCCGCTGGGCAAACTTAGTATTGGCTGGGAAGTACTGGCAAGTTGAATTGATAACGATTAGGTGTCGAAATGCCTAACCCATCACCAATCCGCCGTTTACGTTGATGGCAGCCCCAGTTATATAGGAGGAGGCATCAGAGGCCAGGAAATTGATCATGGCCGCCACCTCATCGGGGCGGCCCAATCGATTTAATGGAGTTTGTGAAAGCCACTCATCTAACCTGCCAACTGAGCGATCTGCAATCATTTTTGTTTCAATTCTTCCTGGCAACACCGCATTTACTGTCACACCACTTGCGCCATACTCTTTTGCAGCAGAGTAGGTAAGACCAAGTAAACCTGCTTTAGCAGTTGCATAGTGCGCGTGATTGGCAGAGCCTGTTAATGCAACTTGGGATGAAATATTAATTACTCTTCCCCATTTCTTACTCACCATACTTGGCGCGCACGCTCTAATTAATTTAAAGGCTGCTGTTAAATTAACATTTATCGCTTCATCCCAAAGATCATCACTCATTTGGATAATGCTTGCATCACTCATAACACCTGCGTTATTAACTAAAATATCTATATCACCAAGTTTTTGCTTTACTTGGGCAACTAAGTTTTCAGCTGCTCCTTTTTGGGATAGATCTGCTTGAAAGATTTCAACTTTAAAGCCTTGAGCATTTAATTGATCAGCAATTTGCTTCGCTTCTTTTTGACTACTTGAGTACTGCAATGCAACGCTAATTTTCTCAGTAGCTAAGGCGGCAACTGTTGCAGCGCCAATTCCGGTCGCACCCCCGGTTACTAATGCAACCTTCACTTTATGCCACCGCTCTTCATAAAATTATCCATAACCTCTTTGTTTGCAACTCGGTTTGGTATCTCACCGTTGCGTAAGCCTAATAGATCATCGACCACCATTTTTGAGTGATGGGCAACAACTTGCCTAGAAGCACCTGCAAGGTGTGGGCTTAAAACCACATTTGATAATGATCTAAATGCTGAATCTCCCGGCAGTGGCTCAGTTGGATAAACATCAAGGGCTGCTCCTGCAATCGCACCAGATTTTAAAACCTTTAATAGCGCCTCATAATCAACGAGTGCAGCACGGGCGGTATTTATAAAGTAAGCAGTTGGCTTCATAAGATCAAAGTACTTAGCGCTAAATAATCCAGTGCTTTCCTTTGTTACCTTCGCTGCCATAACCACAAAATCACTGCTCCTAGCTAATTCATCTAACTCCACACTTTTTATTGAAAGCTTTGCTAATTGATCAGCCTTTGCATATGGATCAAATGCAATTACCTGCATACCTAAAGCAATAACTCGCTTTGCAATTTCTTGTCCAATAAAGCCGGCGCCAACTATGCCAACGCTCTTGCCCATTAATTCATCGCCTTGAAATCTTTGAAAAGGAGCATCTGGATCCAAACTCCACTCAGAGGTGACGCCTTTTCGATCCCCTGCCTTATCTGAATAGGAAACAGAGGTTAAATCATCGGTGTAACGAAGAAGATGATGGGTAGTTGGAATACTTCTTGCAATTGAGATCATTAAACCTAAGGTGTATTCAGCAACTGCAACTGCATTTCTACCTGGAGTAAATAACACTGGAATACCTTTAGCAGTTGCAGCATTGATATCAGTATTTGCTGCTGGCTCATTTCGACAAGCTGCAATTATCTTCAAGTTTTTGGCAGAGTTAATTACTTCATCCGACATACTTTCAAACTCAATGATGGCAACTTCAACATCTGCTAATTTACTTATTAACTCACCCTTATCCATCTTCTCACCCGTTATTGCAAAGCCGCCTTGTTCAACCTTAAAACCGGCAGCAGTTAATCGATTGATCTCAGATTGATCCATTCGGGCGGTAATAAAAGTTTTCATTTACTTAAGCCTATAAGAGGCAGAAGGCGCGCTCTTATCAAACTCATCCTTAATAGATTCATAAAGAGATCGAAAGCGGGCGTAACGTTCCTGGTAATAGGTGTGAACCTTTTGATCTGGTGAAAACCTTGCCTCAATTTTCACATTTGTTTTTAAAGTATTACGAATATCTTTAAACATCCCAGCGCCCATGCCAGCTAAATAAGCATCGCCAACTGCAGCTCCTACTGAATCCTCTAAAACAGCAATTGGCATACCCAATACATCTGCCTTTATTTGATTCCATAACTCACTCTTACTTCCGCCACCAATACTTCTTATCTCATCAATTTTTATGCCAGACGCTTTGCCAATCTCAACATTGTGAGCGAGAGCAAACGCAGTTCCTTCTAGTACTGCTCTAAACATCATTGCTGGTGTTGTAGTTAAAGATAAGCCAAAGAAAACTCCACGAGCATTTGTATGCCAGATCGGAGATCGCTCGCCCATCATGTATGGAAGGAAAAGCAATCCTTCACTACCGGGGGCAACACTTTGCGCATCTTTGGATAACTGCTCAACTGATTGTTCACCTTTTAAAATATTTTGTTGCAGCCAGGCCACACTCGCACCCGATGCAACCATCGCGCCTAAGCGAAGTTGTCTGCCTGCTATTGCATGTTCAATTGCGACAAAGGCGTCATTAAAATTATTTCCATCAGTTGGCATTAAGAGCACTGTTGAGGTGCCAGTCATTTCAGCCACCACACCTGGATCAATTACGCCAGCCTCAAGAGCTGCCGAGCAACCATCAACTGAGCCAAAGTAAACAGGTGTGCCAGCTGCAATCTTTGAATCATTATTACTTAATACCTCACCTTGCAAAATGATTGAGTTAGCAATTTGGGGAAACTTATCCTCACTAACTCCAACAAATTTCATTACCTCATCAGCCCACTTTGAGTTATCAGCGCTTCGAAGTTGCAAAAGTGAGGCATGTGCTGCGTCAATGCCAAATTTGCCAGTTAACTTAAAGTTTAAGTATCCAGGAATTTGTAAGAAGTACTTTGTCTTTTGATAATTAGCTGGCTCATTTTTAATCATCCATTTAATTTTTGCCGCCACATAATATGGATCTGCTCGATTGCCAGTTAACTGGGAGATATTTGAAAACTGATTTGCTAACTCATCTGCTTCTGCTTGGGCTCTGCGATCCATCCAAATCATCGCATCCCTTACCGGATCACCTTTTGCATCAACTGCAATTAATGTCGGTGCTTGTGCGCTGATTGCAACACCAATTATTTGCGCACCTGGCGCGCCAGCCTGGGCGATCTCAACCGCCTTACAAAAACTTAGCCACCAATCATTTGGATCTTGTTCAACCCAGCCGGCTTGCAAGTATTTAGTTGGATACTCAGCTCTGCCTTGGGAGATGATGTGGCCAGCGTTATCAACTAGTACCGCCTTGGTCGCAGTTGTACCAACATCTACGCCAAGTAATAACTGCTGCATTTGCTAGCTTTTTAAAGCTTTAAGCTCTCTTCGTGCTTTACCTTTTTGCACCAATACAGGGGCTGCAACTGAGATCAAAAGCAAAATACCGGTAACAATTGTTCGCCATTGTGCGTTGATCTCTTGCAGTGTTAACCAAGATTCAACTGAGCCAGCAAGTAATACACCTGCAACAACTCCCCACATGGTTCCAATTCCACCAAATATTGAAACTCCACCTAACAAAATGGCAGAGATAACTAATAACTCAAGACCAACACCATTATCAGCTTGCGCGGTTGAGAAGCGGAAGGTGTAAATAACTCCTGCAACACCTGACATAAAGCCAGTGAAGGTGAAAACAATCATCTTGTGTCTGACCACATTAACACCAGCAAATTTGGCTGCCTCTGGGCTTTGACCAATTGCTAATGTGCGGCGACCAAATGGCGTCTTATGTAGAAGTAGACCAAATAAAATTCCAAAGATAATAATTAATGGCAAGGTCTTTGGCATAAATGACTTACCAATGGTGTCAAAACCAAAGCTAGTCCAAAACTCTGGGAACTCATTTACGGTGTTCTCACCAAGTAGACCATTTGCAATACCGCGGTATAGCGCCAATGTTCCAATGGTTACAGCCAATGAACCCAAACCTAACTTTGTAACAAGGAATCCATTAACAAAACCACAGGCGGTTCCAACCAAAATACAGATAAGAATTGCCATCCAAATCGGTGCTCCCTTGGCATAACTCCAACCAAGCATTGAGCTTCCTAGTGCCAAGATGGATGCAACAGATAAATCAATCTCGCCCAAGATAATCATAAATAACATCGCAAAGGCGATGATCATGATCTCTGAAGTGTTAGAGAAGATGTAAGAGAAGTTAAGTGGGGTTAGAAAGTTTGAGGTGGTGAGTGAGGCAAATACCCAAACAAGAAGAAGTAATCCAATAATTGCAGTATCCCAACTGCGTCTTACTGAACCTAACTTGGCAAATTTAGACATGACTAAATCCTCTCTCTTATTCGTTGCGCCAGCAATTGTTTCTCATTTCTTACCGCCAGTACTCGATCGGCATAGATTGCAATAATTAATAGCAAACCATTAATCGCTGCCTTCCAGAACGCATCAACGCCAAGGGCTGCTAAGCCACCTTGAATTGTCTGCACAAGGAGAGCGCCAATTACTGCGCCAACTACAGTTCCAGATCCACCCATAATTGTTACGCCACCAATTACAACGGCTGCAACAACTGCTAACTCCTGGCCATAAAAAGCGGTGGAATCAACCTGGGCAAATCGCATTAAATAAAATACGCCAGCAATGCCGGACATAACACCTGAGAAAACAAATGCTAGGAATGTGCGACGGAAAACCTTTAAGCCAACAAGGTCGGCAGCCGGTGGGTTAGAACCAATTGCATAAGCATCTCTGCCTGACTTTGTGTACTTCATAAACAGTGCCATCAATATCATTGCAATAATTACCATTAAGAATGTGAAGGGCAGCAGACCAAAGTAAACCTTTTGGCCAAGTGCTAACAAGCTCTCTGGCATCTCTTGTGCGTTGTAATCAACTGAGTTTGAAACAACATAAACCAAGCCGCGCACAATATATAAAGTGCCTAGCGTTACAACCAATGAAGGCAATCTAAGACCTGCCACAAGTAAGCCATTTACAATACCTACTGCAAGGCCAATAACTGAACCAATCACAAAGCATTGCACCCAGGTAAAGCTTGGATTTTTTGCACAAAAATCTGCAACTGCCCAAGCAGATAAGCCAACGGTGGAAGCAATTGATAGATCAATATGGCGCATAACCACAATTGGTGCGATACCAATTGCCAGCAGTGCCACAACAGAGGTTGAGGTTAGAAGATCTCTAGTGCCATCACCTGTTAAAAATCGTGGGTTAATTAATCCGGTGCCGCCAACTGCGACAAGCAAAATAATGAAAAGACTTGATTCCCGGCTTGATGGACGAAGTTTTTTTAAGAAGTTCATATTAAGCACTTCGCTTTCCGGTAGTTGCAGCGGCAATTATCTTCTCCTGCGTTGCCTCTTTACGAGATAGCTCGGCAACTTGCTTGCCTTCACGCATCACAATAATTCGATCTGCCATTCCTAAAACTTCAGGAAGTTCAGATGAGATCATCAAGACTGCTTTACCTTCACTGGCTGCTTGATTTACCAAGCGGTGAACCTCTGCCTTTGTAGCAACATCAATACCGCGAGTTGGCTCATCAACAATTAATAGATCAGGATCCGTTGCAAGCCACTTAGCCAATACTGTCTTTTGTTGATTACCACCTGAAAGACGATCAACTGGATCTGCTTGATTTACAAACTTAATACTTAGCTTGTCCTTCCAAGTATTAGTCAAACTCTTCTCGCGCTTAAAGTTAATTAAGCCACGATCAGTTAATTTATCAAAGGACTCCATTGAGATATTTCGATTAACCCCTGCCACCATAAACAATCCTTGCTGCCTGCGATCCTCAGGAACTAATGCAATCTTGCGCTTCATCGCCTCAACTGGTGAACCAGCAGGAAGGGCTTTGCCATTTAATGTAACTGAGCCACTTTCATACTTATCAACACCAAATATTGCTCTTGCAACCTCTGATCGGCCTGAGCCAACTAAGCCAGCAAGGGCCACAATCTCACCTTTTTTAACATTAAATGAAACATTTCTAAAGTAGGCAGGATTGGTTAGATCTTTAACCTCAAGTACTACTGCGCCAATCTTGTTCTCTGTCTTTGGAAATAGCTCAGTTAACTCTCTTCCCACCATCTCTTTAATTACCTTTTGCAGATCAGTCTTACCAACTGGGTTCTCACTCACAGTTGCGCCATCTCGCATTACGGTAATGAAGTCAGAGATTGCAAATACTTCGTCCAACCTGTGGCTAACAAAGATAACCGCCTTATTAGCAGCCTTAAGTGATTTCATAACTGTCATCAATCGCTCAACTTCAGAAGCTGAAAGGGCCGCGGTTGGCTCATCCATCAAAATAATATTTGCGTTCATGGATAACGCTTTTGCAATTTCAACAACTTGTTGATCTGCAATGGAAAGACCGCGAGCTTGCCTCTTTGGATCTAACTCCACACCTAACTCTTTAAATAATCGCTTTGCCTCACTTTGGGCAAACTTCCAATCAATCACCATTCCCTTTTTAGGTTGGCGACCAATAAAAACATTTTCAGCTAAAGATAGATCTAAGAAAAGGGATGGCTCCTGATAAATAACTGCCACACCTTGATCAATGGATGCTTGCGGGGATCCGGTAATAAAATCTTTGCCACCTATTTTGATTGTGCCACCATCATTGATATGAACACCGGACAAAATCTTAAGCATCGTGGATTTACCCGCGCCATTCTCACCAAGGAGTGCGTGAATCTCACCTGCTCTAATTTTTAGATCTGTTCCCTTTAATGCAACTGCGCCACCAAAGCGCTTTTGCACTCCACTCATTTCAAGTAGTAGATCACCCTTAGCGGCCACCGAATTACCTCATTCCTAATAGATCAATAAATCATTAGCTCTTAAGCAAATTCTGTCGCTGACCCTACCTTCACTTTCCTATTAAGGCTAGGTAGGGCTTCCACCGCCCAGATAACAAAGAGGTAACGGGTCACTTTGATCTTAGAATCTGGGATTACCCCTGACTCCTTATTACTTATACATATCTATATAGCAAGATCTCTTTTCGGTGTTGAACTTAGGTGCCAACTTAGGCAAGAGTTAAGGGTATGCACCAATACCTCGCCCTGGATATGGGGGCAGAATCTGGCCGCTTGATGGCGGTAAGTATTGGAAATCAAATCACAACCAATGAGATCCATCGATTTCAAACACCAGTTGCTACCGATCGCCATGGCAGGCGGTGTTGGGATCTGCCAAAGATAATTGATGAGATAACAACAGCGTTAAGTAAGGCAGCAAATACTGGTACCTACCTTGGTTTAGCAGTTGATACCTGGGGATTAGATTTTGGACTAATCGATCATGATGGAAAGGTAATTGATCTTCCTGTCTCCCACCGTGATCATCGAACCGATGGCATGTTAGAAAAAGCTTTTTCCCTTGTAGGCCGAGATCGATTACACAATGAGAGTGGTTGCCAATTACTTGAAGTTAACTCCATCTATCAATTACTAGCAATCACAAATCAAACACCGGAGGAATTTAAAAAAGCAAAGCACTTACTCTTTATGCCAGATCTTGTTTTATACGCTCTAACTGGTGTTATCGGTACTGAGTACACAATTGCCACAACCTCAGGTTTATATGATGTGGTTAATGATCAATGGGCGCTAGATCTTGCAAAGGATTTAAATATTCCATCCCACATATTTGGCAAAGTTGAAAACCCAGGAAGTATCCGGGGCGTAATAAGTAAATCACTCCAAGATAAAACAGGTATTGGCCCAATTACATGTATTGCAACTGCAAGCCATGACACAGCAGCTGCTGTATTTGCTACTCCTCTTTCATCCCCAGGGAGTGCTTACATTTCAAGTGGCACCTGGTCATTAATGGGAGTAGAGCTTGAAAATCCAGTTGTTAATAAAACAACCTTAGAGGGGCGATTAACTAATGAGGGTGGTTATAACCGCTCCATTAGATTGCTTAGAAACATTATGGGGCTTTGGTTAATCCAAGAGGTGCGGCGTGATCTAAAAGAGTCTGGCGTTGATTTAACTTACGCCGAGTTAGTAGAGCAAGCACAAGCAGTGAAGGATCCCTTTGCCTCTTTGATTTATGTTGATGCCTCAATCTTTATCCACGCCGGGGGAATGATTGAGCGGATTCAAAGATTTTGCAAAGCAACAAACCAAAGTATCCCCACTACACCAGGTGAGTTAGCGCAAACAGTTTTTGCATCCCTTGCCTTGCAATACACAAAAACTTGTGATGATTTAGCGCAGTGTTCAAAGCTTGAAATGCCAGCAATACATATTGTTGGTGGTGGCTCACAAAATCAACACCTATGCCAATTAACCGCTGATATCTCAGGCAAAGAGGTTATTGCAGGCCCGGTTGAGGCAACTGCAATGGGAAATGCGATGGTGCAGGCAATTGCTCTCGGCAAGGATTCCAATTTAAAGGATGCAAAATCTGCAAGAGCGCTCATCTCTAGATCTGATTTAGGCGTTCGAAGTTTTAAACCCACCCAAGGCCAAGATAAGAATACAATTGCGCAAATCCGCGCTCGTTATCAAAAGCTAACTTTGGAGGATATGCGATGAGTGATTTAGTTTCCCAATTAACCTCACTCGCTATCGCAGCGGGAGATCCATCAGCTGATTTAACAATTGTGGCAGAAGGTAATGCTGCAGTATTTGAGCCTTCCACAAATCGCTTTTTAGTTAAAGCAAGTGGTGTGGTGATGGGCAAAGCAACATTAGAGGATTGGGTTTATCTTGATTTAGCAAAGTGTGCTCAAGTTTTAGTTGATGCTAATAAACAGGGAGTAAGTAAAAAGCTAGATAAAGCATTTGATGCAATATTAAAAGAGTCTAAGACGCCAAATGGCGTAGTAAAGAAGGCATCAATTGAAACAATGGTGCATGTAGTTGCCTTTGATCTAATGGGTGCTACCTGGTCACTTCACACCCACCCAACTCCAGTTGTGGCCCTGGCTGCAAGTAAAGATGGCGCTAAACATTACAAAGCAACAGTTTTCCCAGATGAAGCAGTTGTCTGTGGACCAGTTCCATTATTTCTTCCCTACGCAGACCCTGGTCTTTCACTTGGCTTAGGTGTTTATCAAGGAGTACTTAAGTATCAAAAGAAGCATGAGAGGTCCCCTGGTCAAATTATTTTAGGAAACCATGGTCTTTGCACCTTTGGTTCAGCAAGTTCTGAAGCACTCTCCACAACACAGATTGCAGTTAAAGCTGCCAGAGTTAGATTGGGCGCACTAAGCGCTGGCGGCATTAAATTTGTTGGTAAAAGAGAAGCTGCTGCGATTGCATATCGGCCAGATGAAGTATTGCGTCGCAAGATGTTGTCGCAAGGTAAGTAAAAAGAGTTAATGAGAGTTAAAGCTGCCACCTTTGATATTGGCGGAGTTTTATACTCAGATGATGCCTTTAAGCGAGCAATATTTTCTGCCCTTAATCAATTAACTTCAGTTTCCCAAGAAAGCTTTGATCAGGTTTATCTTGCTCACTTAAAGTCACAATCTGGCTCACTTAGATCAAAGTTATGTGAAGCCTTCTTAGGCTCATTAGATAAAAAGAGTGAGTTAATGGCGATAGCCAATAAAGAATGGTTATTTAACGATAATGATCAATACCAAGATGGCAAAGATTGCTTAATAAAGTTAAAGCAGGCTGGCTTAAAGATTGGCATCATTGCCAATCAACCAAAGGCAGCAGCAGATCGTTTAAAACAAGATAACCTCTTTGAGTTAATAGATTTCCTTGGCATATCTGCCATCGTTGGCTTTGAAAAACCAGATCCAGCCTTTTTTAAGTTAGCAATCAAAGAGTTAGCACTACCTGCCGATCAAATAATCCATATTGGTAATCGAATCGATACCGATGTTAATCCAGCTAAAGCATTGGGCATGAAAACTGTTTGGGTAAGAAGAGGTGAAGCAAATCCTGATCCTTCTGCTTCTGATTTAGCAGCAGCTGATATTACGGT
>OFRA01000126.1_pt1 | contig 19067 bp, 15 predicted proteins | sample 1543001 | NCBI WGS metagenome assembly OFRA01 (sample SAMN07774221, study PRJEB24372) | wastewater metagenome | isolation source: Lake Maggiore Verbania | place: Italy: Verbania | collected 2015-12 | reverse complement strand
TATTACTATTGAGAAAACTATCTCCTCACGCATTACTACGCGAGTGTATGAAGTTATGCCTAGGGCAACAGATGTAACCGCTTCCATACCTTTGTTAGATATTCCTGGCAATATCGCATCTGACTCAATCAAGTCGATTCGCATCAATGTCGGTGAATATGCTTTGAAAGATTCTACTTTTAAACCTTCATTAGCAATCAATGCACAAGATATTTCTAAAGCTAAGCCAAATGTAATCGGGTCACTGGATGTAACCGCAATAATTCCTGCGTCCACAATCACACAATTAGCTGATTTTAATGATGCCCAAATTGTAGGAAATACCTTGCAAGTATCTGTTGGATCAGGCGGTCTAGGAACCGCAATCCTTGTTCCAAAGTATTCAGGCAATCAGATCTACTTTGAACTTCAAGGCGTGTCACTCTTCGGTAATGAAATACCAGCTGATTCTTTACCTGCAGAGATTAAGGACCAGATTAAGATTAAGAGCGTGCGAACTTTGAGTGCACCCAAAGGCATGAGTGTTAAATCAATTTCACTAAGCAACAAAGGGCTTGCATTAACAATGCACGGCAAAAACATCCAACCAACAAAAATCGGTTCAACTTTCTAGGAGACGGTATGAAACTGGATATAAGAAAGGTTCTTCCAAAGAATCCATCAGAATTTAGTGGCTATCGCGCAGTGCGCATTCTCTTGGCCATTTACATGTTTGTCATTGTGGTGCGCAGCTGCATTCACTTCTTTGCCTCAGATGGTGGAGCAAACAGCATCGCAGGTATTGACATTTCTGTTGAGGGTGGAGACAACATAATTGCGATATTTCACCAATGGGGAGCGACTCAGCTACTGCTTGTGCTTCTGCTTTATGTTTTATTTTTCAAATATCCAGGCCTGACGCCACTAATTGCGTTGACTCTTGTCATTGAGCCAATTTTTCGCTTAATTTCAGGGAAGATAATGCCTGTAACTGCCGAAGGAACGCCACCGGGTGAAAGCCTTAACGGGGCTTCTTTCTATGTTCTGGCGGTTTTATTCATCGTCTCTTTAATTGAGAAGGCGCCTAGAAAGAAAAGTTAATTCCTACTGAGCAGATATGTGCTGAAATGGGAATCCAAGTCCAGGCATTGAATCAATACTTTTCTTTCTCAACAGGCTCAAACAAGCCTATTTGTCGCACCCTTCGGGCAAGATGCTCACTGTGAGTAAAGCGCCCTTTTCCTTCGTTGCACCTAGCGCTCCTCGAACCATACCTACGCTTTCCCCTGATCAGCAAAGCGCAGTTACACATCGCGGATCTCCACTAGTTATTGCCGGTGGACCTGGCACAGGTAAAACAACGGTTTTAGTTGAAGCAGCCTTATCGCGTATTGCGCAGGGCCAAAATCCAGATTCAATTCTTCTTCTTACCTTTGGTCGCGAACGCGCCTCTGAATTACGTGATGCCATTGCACTTCGCACGACTAAAACTATGTTTGAGCCTTTAGCTAGAACATTTCACTCACTTGCTTTTTCAATAATTAAGATGAAAGCAAAGGATGATCCTGAACCAATTCTGCTCAGTGGTCCAGAGCAAGAGAGTTATATCAAAGAGCTCTTGCAAGGTGATATTGCAGATGGCTATAAAGAGTGGCCAGAAGATTTACATGCAGCGCTAACCACCAATGGCTTTGCCCGCGAGCTTCGAGATTTAATTTTGCGTGCATCTGAGCGAGGTATAGGTCCTGATGATTTAGAAAAACTTGGAACATCTGAGGGCGAGAAGTATTGGTCGGCTGCTGCAAAGTTTTGGAAGCGCTATTTGAAATCAATGGTGATGCGAGAGATAAGTGCAACTGATGCAAAGCTGCGCATTGATCCATCTGAATTAGTCTCACGAGCTGCTATTCATCTCCACAACAACCCAGATGTTCTCTCAGCTCTGCGAGCACGCTTTTCAACAATTATGGTTGATGAGTTCCAAGAATCTGATCCTGCCCAGCGCGCACTGCTTGCCATGCTCACCGGTAGCGATGTCATCATCGCGGCTGATGCAGACTCTGCTGTTGGTCGCTTTCGCGGAGCAGATCCTGATGGTTTATCTGCAGCCCTTGATCCATATCGGGTGAAAGAGATTGTTTTAAACACAGGCTTTAGAAATTCCTCAAGTATTTTTGATGTGGGATTGAGCTTTGCAAAGAATATGAAGGGCTCACAGACCACGCGCAAACGCAGCTGTGGCAAGGAAAATACGGGCCAAGTACAGGTCCATCGCTTTAGATCAGGGGCAGAGGAGGCAGCCTTTATCGCCCATCAATTCCGTAGTGCGCATCTGCGCGAAGGTATTTCATATAGCAACATGGCAGTTATTTTGCGCAGCCCTGGAATACAAGCATCATCACTGCGACGTGCGTTTTCACAAGTTGGCATTCCAGTTGCATCTGAACTACAGGCGCTAGCTGGTAATCCCGCAATTGCGCCTTTCTTGCTTTTAGCCCGCGTTGCACTCAAACAACAGCCGCTTAACTTTGATACTGCTGAGCGCTTACTGATGAGTGAATTTGGTGGGGCAGATTCGATTTCATTGCGTCGAATTCGTCGGGCGTTGATTGCAGCTCGGGCAGATGGTGATGATCGCACGGGCACACAACTGCTCATTGCAGCCCTTGATTCTGGTGAGTTGCTTATTGAAGGTGCTAACGAGATTGTGCGCGTGCATGAGCTGCTTGAGAAAGCTCGAGCAGTTGCTAGAAACAAGAAAGCAACAGCCGATGAACTGCTGTGGGCAATTTGGGATAACGCAGTTACAAGTGATGGAGCAAAATTAGCTAGCACGTGGCGCAATCAAGCGTTGCGTCCTGGAGTTCGCGGGGCAGCAGCAGATCGTGACCTTGATGCAATGATGCAGTTGTTTGAAAGCGCTGCTAGATATTCAGAGCGCTTCCCACTCTCTGGTCCAGGGGCCTTCATTACTGAGATTGCAACGGAGGATATTGCTGGCGATGTAATTACGGCAAAAGGTGTTCGACCAGATTTCGTTGAGATTCTTACAGTTCACAGCGCCAAGGGACGTGAGTGGGATTTAGTTGCCATTGCCGGATTACAAGAAGGTGCTTGGCCAAATCTTAAACAACGTTCCTCACTACTTGGAGCAGAGCGATTAGTTGAGCGCAAGCGAAACCCTGATATTGCCCGCGATCAACTAGATGTCATTGCTGCCAGCGGGCTATTGCAAGATGAAGAGCGGTTGTTTCATGTGGCGCTAACGCGCGCCAAACAATCACTATTTGTTACTGCCGTGCAGGCAGATGATGAAGAGCCTTCACAGTTCTTTGAATCTATTGAAGTTCTAGTAAAGAAGATTGATGAAGCAGTAGAACCTGAGTTAACCGAAGTACCAAGGCCTATTACCGCCCCTGCCTTAGTTGCAGAACTTCGTAGCCAATTAGATGGCGAAAATGCAAAAGAAGCCGCTTCTTTGCTCAGTGCAATGGCAGCTGAAGGAATATATCTAGCAGATCCAACGAACTGGATTGGATCTGTGCCACTGAGTACAGATGCTCCAGTGATTGATCCAGAATCAGAAGTAGTTGTGTCTCCTAGTGGAGCTGAATCATTTGTTGAATGTGGAGTCAAATGGTTCCTTCAAAACAATGGTGGCACCGATGGTGATAGCACCGCTCAAGTTTTAGGTTCTGCCATTCACGCATTTGCCGCCAAGATGGTGCAAGAGCCAGGAACATCTAAACAAGATTTGATTGCCAATCTAGAGAGTTCATGGAAGCTCATAGACCCAGAATCAGGCTGGGTCAGTGCCTCACACCTTGAGAACGCAGTAACAATGCTTGAGAAGTTTGTTACCTACCACAATGAATCCAAGCGAGAAGTTGTGGATGCTGAAATTAGATTTGATGTGAAATTGGGTCGTGCTCGAATTCGGGGAAGTGTGGATCGATTAGAGGTTGAAGCCAATGGTTCACTTTTCATCATTGACTTTAAAACTGGTGGAACTGCTATTTCACTCAAGGATGCAAAAGAGAATCTGCAGTTAGCTAGTTACCAAGTGGGAATTGCCGAAGGTGGCTTTACTCAAGGCAATGTCAGCGCTGGAGCAGAGTTGGTATATCTGGGCACAAGCACTGCAGGTGCAACTCTTAGACCACAACATGTCATTGATGTTGAGGCGACAAAAGAGAAATTGAATGAGATTGCCGACGGCATGGGCGCTGCTACTTTCTTTGCCACCGTAAATAAGCGCTGTAAAGGCTGCCCAGTACGCAAATCCTGCCCCGTTCAAAATGATGGACGGACGGTGATTGAGCAGTGACATTTACAAATATGGAGCGAGTAGCTAAATATTCACCGGAAGAGATAGTTGAAAGGCTTGGGCTCAAGCCTGTTACACCATATCAATCCGAAATCATTAGTAGTCCACTAGAGCCTTCAGTAGTAATTGCTGGTGCTGGTTCAGGTAAGACTGAAACGATGTCTAATCGTGTGTTGTATTTGGTTGCTAACGACTTTGTCACACCAGATCAAATCTTGGGTCTAACTTTCACGCGCAAAGCTGCCGGAGAACTTTCTGTTCGTATTCGAAAGCGCTTGCGTCAATTAGCTGCAGATAAAGACTTCAAACACATTACCTCTACTTCTACATCTGTTACTACCTATCACTCCTATGCAGGCAAGCTCCTGAGTGAACATGCAATTCGCTATGGCATTGATGCAGATGCAGAGCCATTGGGTGAGGCAGCAATTTGGCAGATTGCATCTGATGTTGTGCGCAACTGGTCAGATGATTCATATCGAAATCAAAGCGCGGTCAGTACAGTCATCAAAGATTTGTTGGGGCTATCTAAGTTAATGCTGGAGCATCAAGTAAAGGGCGAAGATATTGAGCGCATCGGCAATGAAGTTCTATTGTCTCTACAACCTCTAACCGGAAGTAGTAACGCTGAAGTTCGAGATGTTGCTAAAGCTATGCGACAGAGAAACTCGCTGCTTCCTATGGTTGAAACCTTTATGCAGCGTCGCAAAGCTGCGGGGGAGTTCTCCTTTGATGATCAGATGTCACTCGCTGCAGATATTGCTCAGAACTTTGAAGATGTTGGTGTGTTAGAGCGCGGTAAATATAAAGTTGTTTTACTTGATGAGTATCAAGACACATCCCAATCACAGGTGCGCATGCTTTCTTCTCTCTATGGAGGTGGTCATCCAGTAATGGCTGTGGGAGACCCATCGCAAGCCATTTACACATGGCGCGGCGCCTCTGCCGGCACCATGGCATCTTTTGCTACCTATTTCCCTAAGAACGTTGATCAAGTGGGCAAAGCTCAGTTCTCTCTTCCAACAACGTTTCGCAATGATGAAATGATTTTGTCGGTTGCAAACCGCATTAGTGGTGAAATTAAGTTAGCGGGCGGGCAACAAGTTGTTGAACTAGAGGCGCGACCAAAAGCTGGCAAAGGTGAAGTTGCCTACGGAATCTTTGAAACTATTGATGCTGAAGCACAGGCGATTACTGAATACATTCAGAAGAACTGGGCTCCCTCTACTGGCAAGACATGCGCCGTGCTTGTGCGCAAGCGCAGTCAGATTACAGCGATAGAAGCAGCGTTGCATGACGCTGGAATTGCAGTGGAAGTAATTGGAATTGGTGGTTTGATTCACGTTCCAGAAGTAGCCGATGTTGTAACAATGTTAAAGATAATTACTGATCCAGATGCTGGTTCTGCGCTCATGCGTCATCTAACTGGACCACGAATCAACTTAGGACCACGTGACATTGCAGCACTTGGCACATTCTCACGTGATCGCGCTAAAGCTATGCATGCTGATTCAAAGACATTTATTAAAAAGATTGCCGCGGGCAATCCCGAACAGTTAGAGGCCGATGATCAATTTGCAGGCTCAATCATCGATGCCTTAGATGAAATTGCCGATGCAAAGAAATTTGGTTTTAGTGATATTGGATATCAACGCCTGGTTCGATTTGCTAGTGACTTGCGTCGATTACGTGCCAGAGCTGGTGGGCAGATAACTGATCTGATTAGTGAAATCGAAAACTACTTAACCCTAGAAAGTGAAATAACTCTGCGCGATGGCAATCAATCCGGTCGCAGACACTTAGATCGCTTCCTTGATGAAGCAGCAAAGTTTGAGCGCACAGGTGGAACAGTCTCGGCCTTCCTAGTGTGGCTAGATATAGCTGCCGATGCTGAAGGCGGGCTAAAGGCAGGGGCGCCTGAAATTCGCAGTGATGTAGTGCAGATATTGACTATTCATATGGCAAAAGGTGCTGAGTGGGATGTTGTTGTTGTGCCCGGATTGGCTGAAGGAACATTTCCTGGTGGAAATACTGGCGATTCAGATAATTGGCTTAAGAATGAAAAGCATGTGCCGTTTGAGCTGCGCGGAGATGCACATGAACTTCCACGATTTTCTCTAGCTGGCATAACTAAAAACAGTGATGCGGCAAAGGCAATCAAAGCCTTTGGTAAGGATTGCACTAATAACATCAAGATGCGTGAAGAGATGCGCCTTGCTTACGTTGCTATCACGCGCGCTAAATCGCATCTATTGTGCACAACATCATGGTGGCGAGATGGCACACAATCTGTAGCACCAAGTGAGATCTTCACGATGATTGCAGCAGCGGCAAGCGGGTTAGGTGGCCTGCTAGTAAGTGATGTCGCAGCACCTGAAGATGGCGCAGAAAACCCAACGATTGAAAATCCAATCTCTGCAAAGTGGCCCCGTGATCCATTAGGCAATCGTCGCCAAGCATTTGATGCTGCCATTGAATTATTGAAATCTGCACCCATCCATTCACTTCAAGAATCTCATTCTGATGAGGTTAACTCCTGGATTGGTGATGCTCAGGCATTGATTAATGAGCAACGTAAGGTGAAAGATCAAACCATTCGGGTTGCGCTGCCTCCACGCCTTTCAACGTCCACACTCGTTGCCTTGCATAAGGATCCACAGGAACTTGCACTCAATATTCGCCGTCCAATGCCGCGTGGGCAAGATCAATACTCACGTCGTGGTACCGCATTCCACTTATGGGTTGAACGACAGTTCACTGATGCAGCAACGCTTTTTGGTGATGAATACTTGGATTACTTAGATCCATTGGAAGAAGATTCAAAGCTAGAAGATCTAAAGAAAGCCTGGCTGGGCAGTGAATATGCCAATCGCACACCGGCCCGCGTTGAAGTGCCATTTGAAACCACAATTGCCGGCATTTTGGTGCGTGGACGCATCGACGCCGTCTATGCAACAGCTGATGGTTTTGAAGTGGTGGATTGGAAAACTGGATCAAGCAAGTTGGATGCATCGGCTGCTGTGCAGCTGGCTATGTATAGATTGGCTTGGGCAAAGCTCTCTGGCACAGATATCTCAAAGATAAGCGCAGCTTTTCACTATGTTCCACATTCTGTTACAGATCGCCCAGCAGACTTACTCGATGAAAGCGCCCTTATTGCGTTAATTACTAATGCAAGTAAAGAATCAGCTTAATCAACTTCAATCTGTAGCGGTAAATGATCACTCATTCCTGAGTGAGGGTATTGAATATGACGGACATCTTTTGCCTTTAAACCTTGCGAAAGAAAATAATCTATCTGCACCTTTGGATACCAACTTGGAAATGTGCGCATAGCTGCCAGAGATCTCCATTTAAAGTCACAGACAAATATGGAAAAAGGAAGATTGAGATCTCCCATAATCAATATCTTAGATTTATCTGTCACACCCAAAGTGTTTGCCCAACGTTTGATTTTTATTAATTGTGCTAAAGAAAATCCTGGGACAAATGAGAGGTGAGTGTTAATGATGAGCCAGCCGTTATCTAGTTTGGCAGCAAGCGCACTTCGTGGATGGTCTCTGACATAGACACGTTTTAACTTTCCATCAACTGGAAATGCCATCAAGACACCAACGGGTGAACCTTTAAGTTCTAAGCGGTGCCAGGAATCAACGGGAATCTTTGAAGCCATTCCAATTCCATAAGATCCTGGTGCTACATCACTTTTATTTGTAATGAGTTTGTTATCACTCTCAGTTGGATTTCGCCAATCTTCATCCGGTGATCCCATAAGCGATGGAGCAAAGGCCCAATCTTTTGCGCCAACTATCGATGCAACATCACCTGTTTGATTGTGATTGCCTGATCGCTCAAGGAAGTAATCGACTTCTTGCAGGCCTATGACATCAGTGGCTAGCTGGCTAAGGGCGGCAGAGAGTAGAGCCTGCGGATCGGCTTCTTCATCGGGGGGAATGGGCAGCCCGTGCAGCAGATTCCACGATGTTATGCGCATGGGGCGATGCTAGTAGCGTTCACCCCTATGAGCGCGCGCAATCAATCCTTATCCCTGATTAATCGCGCTAGCCACCTGCGCACAGATGCCACGGCCTTAGAAGAGCTCTGGAAAAAGGCGATGATTGTTCAGATCATCGATGGGCGAATCAGTGCAACTGATGATGCTCTTGTTTTTTGTGATGCAGCCACAGTTTCTGCACAGATGGATTCATTTATAGAAGGTGATCGCTTTTTCTTAGGACTTGGCCGTGATGACAAGACACCATATTTCGCTTGGCGAACCTCGTGGATAAACGAACCTGCTACCAAAGAAGAAAAGTATGAAGGTTTTGCAACTCTTCGCGAACTTGGAAGTAGTTTGGATGAAGTTGAAATCTCCTTAGCAATGCATGCAGTTGGTCTTGCTAACTGGCATGCAACACATCCGTGTTGTGCAGGGTGCGGCGGCGCAACTGTGAGTGATTTAGGAGGATCGGTTCGCGTGTGTGTTGAAGACTCCACACAACATCACCCCCGCACAGATCCAGCAGTCATTGTTTTAGTGAAAGATTCAACAGATCGAATCTTGTTAGGTCATCAACCTGTATGGCCAGAAAAGCGTTTCTCAACTTTTGCAGGCTTTGTTGAACCAGGTGAATCATTTGAAGAGTGTGTTTCACGTGAAGTTTTTGAAGAAGCTGGTGTGTATTGCAATGATATAAATTACTTACGCTCCCAAGCCTGGCCTTTTCCAGCATCCATCATGATTGCCTTTGAAGCAATTACAGATCACCCAGAAAATGCACGTCCTGATGGTGAAGAAATCACTGAGATTCGTTGGTTTACAAGAGATGAGATGAAGAAGGCTGTGGCAAGCAACGATATTTTGTTGCCACCATCAATCTCTGTTGCCCGCAAAATGATTACAGCTTGGTATGTTGGAAAAGAAGGTTATGTTGTGAGTGATTTAACTGGTGGGGAATCCTGGCGTTAATGTCAGATCTTCGCGCAGAAGAGATTTTAGAATCTCTCGATAACGAACAAAGAGCCGTTGCTCTTGCTACACGTGGTCCTGTGTGTGTTATTGCCGGTGCTGGAACTGGAAAAACTCGAGCAATTACTCACCGCATCGCATATGCCGCAGCAATTAATGTGATGGATCCACACAAAGTATTAGCTCTTACCTTCACTGCCCGTGCTGCTGGTGAAATGCGCATGCGCCTTCGCTCACTCGGCGTGCCATCGGTTGCTGCGCGCACTATTCACGCTGCTGCCCTTAAGCAGCTCACCTTTTTCTGGCCACAAGTATTTGGTGGTCGCACGCCAGATCTCATCACTTCAAAGACCGCCTTTATTACCGAGGCAATCAAGCGCGCTGAATTAACAGGGGAGTTATCGATTACTTCGCGTGATTTGATGCGAGATATCGCCTCTGAAATTGAGTGGTCAAAGGTGAGTGAAGTTGCACCAGTTGATTACTTATCTGAACTAGGAAAGCGCACGGTGAAACCTCGAATTAATCCAGAGCAAATGGCCAAGGTCTACACGGCCTACGAATCAGTTAAACACCAAGAGCGAGCAATGGATTTTGAAGATGTTTTGCTTCTTACAACGGCCATGATTGAGCAAGAGCGTGAAGTAAGAGAGCGCGTGCAGGACCAATACCGCTTCTTTACCGTCGATGAATATCAGGATATTTCACCACTGCAGCAACGTTTGATTAATGCTTGGCTAGGCTCGCGTCAAGAAATCTGCGTTGTGGGCGATCCTGCGCAAACGATTTATTCATTTGCTGGTGCAACTCCTGTTTTCCTCAATTCATTTACGCAGCGCTTTCCAGAGGCTGAGGTAGTTCGCCTAACAACTGGGTATCGGTCAACTCCTGAGATTACTTTTATGGCTAACTCTGTTTTGCGCAAAGCCCAGATGGGCCAAGAGTTAGTTGCCCTCAATAATCATGGCGATAAGCCATCAGTAGATGCATATAACGATGAGTCATCTGAGATTGCAGGGATCATTAGTTCAATCACTCAGTTGATTTCCCAGGGAACTGCCCCGCAGGAAATTGCAGTCTTGGCCCGCACAAACAGTCAACTCAACTCTGTTGAACGTGCGATGAATGCAGCAAAAGTTCCTTACCAAGTGCGCAATAGTGAAAGATTCTTTGATCGCTCTGATGTTCGTGAGTTTTTAAGGCTTGTTCGCAACGCCTCGGTTATTCCAACCGAAGGTGTTTCTTGGCTAGATGAGCTGCGCACACTCGCACAACCTTTTTTAACTGGAGCTCACATTGATGGTATTGCAGCACTTTTGCACTTAGCTCGCGAACTTGATTCTGACAGTGGCTTTACACCAAAGAATCTGCGCACATATTTACGCGAATTAGAAGATCGCGTGCAACAAAACAACCCACCAACAATGCCTGTAACAACTCTGGCCACGTTGCATGCAGCAAAGGGTCTTGAATGGGAGCGAGTATTTTTAATGGGAGTAAGTGAAGGCCTGCTTCCACTTGAAAATAACTCAACTACAGGGGACCAAGCATCCATTGATGAAGAGCGCCGCTTGTTTTATGTTGGAATCACGCGGGCAAAAGTAGATTTGCACATGAGCTATTCCAAGAAAGCCTCACGGTTCTTGGCTGAAGCGGGCCTAAATACCCCTTAATTACCCGTGGGTATGCGGGATTTAATTAACTTGCATGAAGCTAGACCCATGCTTTACCCTTGCCTTTCATCGTTTTCATGGCGGAAACGAAGTGAATAGAGGGGAAGCGAAGATGCCTAATAGCTCATTCGTTCCAGCTAACGCAACGCGTTCTGCTGTCATTCCTTCTGCTCATACAACCAATAAGCCTGCTGCTTGGCATACAACAAAGCCTGCGTTTTACGCAGCGTTTTATGCCGGATACGAGGCCACTGGTGGTTCTACTCGATAACATCGAATAAGAACTAGAAGCCAAAGGCCTCGAATCCACAAGGATTCGGGCCTTTTTTATTTCCCCAACAAAAGAAACCAGAGCAAGACCTAACAGGAAGAAGAGGTGAGAACTATGAGCGTTCTCTTCAGCGAACTACTAGTACCAGGCTGGGCAGATGAAAAGATTGGTTTAGATGCCGTTACAGGCACGTATTCCGATGGTTCATCATTTAATTTGCCATGCCATACAGCAGATCCAGAACTCTTCTTCTCTGAAGCAGATCTTGCTATCGCAGAAGCCAAGTCCCTCTGCGGTGGATGTCCTGTGCGCGCACAATGTCTTGAAGGTGCGATATCACGCGCAGAACCTGCGGGTGTATGGGGCGGAGAACTATTTGAAGATGGCCGAGTGATTGCAAAGAAGCGCAAAGCTGGACGACCATCACTGAGCGAAGTTGCTGCACGTGAGGAAGAAGCTGCTTAACTTGCGAACAGATTCAAATTTGTTAGTGATGGCCACAAGGCAAAGAGAATTGAGATCGGCAGGATAAGGAAGACAACTGGAATCATCATGGAGATTTCAGCCTTTCCTGCCGCACTCAAAACTCGATTTCGCTGATTGCCTCTCGCCTCAACTGCATGACGTGAAAGAACTTCAATAAGTGGAGCTCCGCGCAAGGTTGCAGTAATTACGGCATCAACAAAGCGTCGAATCATTACGGACTTCACTCTGCGTCCCATCGAATCAAGTGCCACATGTAGTGGCTGACCTGCACGAATTTCATCAATTACAACTGCAAATTCTCGAGACAATGCACCTTGTGCTGAATCAGCGATTCTTAGCATCGCCTGCATGGGAGTTTCACCGGCTGCTATTGCAAGTGTCATCATTTCGATAATTGCAGGAAATTCTGCCTCGATTGCCACGCGGTGTTTCTTTATCTGTGAAGTTAGTTCGCGATCAATGATTACAAGAACAATGACACCGAAAATAGCGGAAAAGACAAAGGCAGATAATGGTGATTTGCCTGCCATAAGGAATAGAACCAACGCTAAAGCAGCTCCTGAGCAGCAGTATCCAAACTGGCGAATCCGGAAGTTTTGATAGTCGCGCTCACTTCGTCGACCCAACTCTTCTAATCGAGCATGAATGTTGGTTCGATCTCTACTACTGATAGCTGCTTTGCGACTCCTTGATTCCAATTCTAAAAGTGGATCAATATCGTTAAAGGCAATTAGTAGGGCTCCAGGAATGGCAAAGAGCATGGACACGAGAAGTATCTGAATCATCGAATTACTCGCTGACTTATTGAATTCCTTAAAGTTGCATGATGCGTGAACACTCTTGGAGTTTGAGGAAGTCGCCCAAGGCGGTTCATCCATAGATATGCAATCGCAGTCATTACTAAGCCCGCTACTAAAATCATTCCACCCGTTGGCGTTGAAAAAGCAAGTGCAGTGCTGGGTTGTGTTGAGAGCATAAGTAACAAGATCCACGGTGCTATTGCTGAAATATGCGCAGAGTTTTTAATCCATCCATGTTTGACTTCGATTTCACGGCGTAATGCTAAATCTTGACGGAGAAAGTCTCCTAAGGTTCTAAGAATGGACATGAGTTCGCTTCCACCAAGTGCTTTAGAAATAAGCAAAGCTTCAAATATCTGATCGCTTCCGTGGTGGTGAAAAAGTGATTTCAACTCTTGTAACGCTAGTTCCAGATCAGCATGACGAAAGAGGGAGTCTCTGAACTCTGCAAAGGCTGGGCGCAGAATCTCAGGTCCTCGAGTGGCTAGACCTACTAGGGATTCTGAAAGCGATAAGCCAGATTGAATCCCTGACATAAGGTGATCAATTACTTCTGGCCAGGCAGCAATGAGATGCGATTCGCTGTGAGCACTTTTATTCTTAAGGGTTACAAAGACCGCTCCAGCTACGAGAGCTCCAAAAGCCATTGCAATCGCAAAAGAAGAGGTAATAAGAAGAATTAGCCCAGTAGTCGCACAAGCTGAAGTAAAAACACGCATGCTGTTTTTCATACTCTGAACCAAGTTGTCAAAGGAAGTCCGATTGCTGTGAATTTTTCAGGATGAGGCAAACTGCCAATTCCTCTTTCGTACTCGGTTCCATTCCATTGCCACAAAGTCTCTATTTCCGCACGATCATTTTCAAAGCGGCCTGTGAGTGAGGCAACTTCCTTAACTCTTCTAATTCCCTGTGAATCTAGAGAGACATGAACGATGAGATCAATTGCTGATGCAACTGTAGGAGCAATAAATTTATGCGAGATGTTTTCACCAGCAAGTAATGGGAGTGTCTGGAGTTTGATAACAGCATCCCGAGGTGAATTCGCATGCAATGTGCCCATGCCAGGCAGACCTGAATTAAGGGCAATGAGTAGGTCCAAAGCTTCAGCTTCACGAACTTCGCCAACAATTATGCGTGATGGCCTCATTCGAAGTGACTCTTTAATTAGGCGGCGTAGAGGAATTTCTCCTTCGCCTTGCAGGTTTGCACTTCGTGTTTGCATTTGTACAACATCGGGTAATTGAGGTGAGAGTTCGAAAACTTCTTCGATTGTTACTAAGCGCTCACTGCGTGGAATAGCACCAGCCAATGCATTAAGCAGTGTCGTTTTACCAGCTTGGGTGCCGCCACTAACAAGAATGTTAAGTCCTGCACGCACTGAATTTATAAGCGCAGTTCCAATTAAGGGACTCATTACTCCTAGATTTATAAGGTCTTCAACACTCATATTTCTCATAAGGTGTTTACGAATATTTACTGCCCAATGCTGTGCAGTAATTTCTGGGATTGCGACGTGTAAACGACTGCCATCTGGCAGGCGAGCATCAACAAATGGGTGCGAGAGATCAAGGCGACGTCCGCCCCACATCAGTGCTCGTTCCACGATGTTTCGCACTTCATCAGCAGTTAACAGCAAGTTTGTGAGTTCGCTTTTACCAGCACGTGCAATGAAAATGCGCTCTGGAGAGTTGATCCACACCTCTTCAATCGTTGGGTCGCTCATATATGAAGCTATCGCTCCAAAAGTAATATTTAGGTCAAGGTCCATGCATAGAAATGTATGAGGGCTGCTGACATTCTTATCGAGGCACTGATTAGCGAGTGGATAAACTCATAGCATCTAGGCGGTTGAGAATTGTGAGAGCTTTTTCTCCGGGAGTGAATTCAACTGTTGAACAAGAAACCTCCAGTGTGTTTTCCACAGTCAATTTAGCAGAGAGCAAAAGTCTGCTAAGGAGGGACTCCACACTACTTCTGCTAGCACGTATCAAAATTACGCATTCATTAACCCCCACTCTGGCAACACAGTCCTGCTTTCGAGTGAGATCTTTTAGGGCTTCTGAAAAATACAAGACATCTACTGCGCCTATTTTTGCCTCTATAGACTCACTCTCTCTATTGCATCGATTGAAAATTACGCGTATCAAGGAAAACATTTCACCCGTTCGATCGCTCAGGGCAATCTCTTGTTTGAGTTGTTGGTAGAAGTACGTGGGAGCTGCAAGATGAGTTTGAGAATCATGTATCCCATCGTGTGAGAAAAGAGTGTTTTCGTGGCCACGATAAGTTAATCTCTCTTCCATGAAACAAGATCCTGCCAAAGCTGCCAAGGCCCGCGCACTAGTGGCATCCCTACTGATTTTCGAATCAGTTGTGATTGCATCATTAGGTGTATGGCTCATTGTTTTGACCGTAACTGCCGATAGCGTAGAAATCCGCCCACTTCTAGGAGAACTGATTTTTATTGTTCTGGGATCTGGTGGATTATTTGTGGCAGCAGTTGGTTATCGCAGGGGAAAATACTTCGGCCGCGCGCCGGCTTTTCTTGCAAATTTGATTGCAATTGGTGTTTCTAAATATCAATTCGACGCTGGCCTCTACATAGTCGCAATTCCGCTCTTTATTCTGGCCGTTGTAACGGTGGTTTCTGTCTTACGGGCTATTCCCGATAGACTCCCGACTTCTTAAGGACACTCACCTAAGGCGGGAGGGCATATGAGCGAGAACGATAAAGTCGCGATGCTCGGCCTGACTTATGACGATGTCCTCCTCTTGCCAGATGCATCAGAAGTTGTGCCATCTGAAGTTGAAACATCTACACGTTTAACTAGAAACATCACTATTGCTGTCCCATTGGTTTCTTCAGCAATGGACACGGTTACTGAATCTGCGATGGCGATTGCAATGGCAAAGGCCGGCGGAATTGGAATCATTCACCGCAATCTGCCAATTGATGAACAAGTAACGCATGTGAAATTAGTAAAAAATGTTGGTCTTGCTGGAGCTGCTGTTGGTGTTGGTGATGATGGATTTGCTCGAGCCAAGGCCCTCATTGAAGCTGGTGTTGATGTTGTAGTTGTTGATACTGCACATGGTCACCACCGCGCAGTGTTAGATGCAATTTCACGTATTAAGAAGTTTTCTCCAACAACTGAGATTATCGGTGGCAATGTTGCAACTCGCGCAGGTGCACAAGCCCTCATTAATGCAGGAGCCGATGCAGTAAAGGTTGGCGTGGGCCCTGGATCCATTTGTACAACACGCGTTGTTGCCGGAGTTGGTGTTCCACAAATTACAGCAATCATGGAAGCCTCTAAAGCCTGCAACAAAGCAGGTATTCCTTTAATCGCCGATGGCGGACTTCAATATTCAGGCGACATTGTTAAAGCCTTAGTTGCTGGAGCAAATGCAGTAATGCTGGGTTCATTACTTGCTGGGTGCGAAGAAGCACCAGGTGAACTTGTCGAGATTAATGGCGTTAAATACAAGACATATCGCGGCATGGGATCTTTAGGTGCGATGCAATCACGTGGTGAAAAGAAGTCTTATTCCAAAGATCGTTATATGCAGGATGATGTTTTATCTGAAGACAAGCTTGTACCAGAAGGGATTGAAGGCAAAGTTGTTTTCCGCGGGACAGTTGCTGAAGTAGTTCACCAACTTGTTGGGGGACTTCGCTCTGGAATGGGTTATGCAGGAGCTCCAGATATTGAAACTTTGCGACGAGATGGACACCTGATTCAAATTACTGCTGCAGGTTTGCAAGAAAGTCACCCGCACGATGTAGCACACATTGCCGATGCGCCTAATTATCAAGGGAAAGGCCGCTCATGAAAGAGATCGAGTTAGCACCAGGTAAGCGCGCGAGAAGTGCCTATTCATTTGATGACATAGCAATTGTGCCAAGTCGCCGGACGCGAGATCCTGAAAATGTTTCAACTAACTGGCAAATTGATGCTTATAAATTTGCTTTGCCAATGATGGCTGCCCCTATGGACTCTGTTGTTTCTCCAGATACTGCAATTGAAATCGGGCGACTCGGTGGACTTGGTGTTCTCAATCTTGAAGGTCTATGGACTCGATATGAAGATCCACGTATTCCTTTGGGTGAAATCGCTTCGATGCCGGATAAGAATGCAACGAAGCGTATGCAAGAGATCTACAACGAACCCATTAAACCTGCACTAATCAAGGCTCGCATCGCACAAATCCGTGATGCTGGTGTGACAGTTGCAGCCTCACTCTCACCTGCTCGCACAGCTGAACTTCACAAGGCAGTAATTGATGCTGGTGTTGATATTTTCGTTATTCGTGGAACAACTGTGAGCGCTGAACATGTTGCTTCAGAAGAAGAAGCGCTCAATTTAAAAAAGTTTATTTATGAGCTAGATGTGCCAGTAATTGTCGGTGGAGTTGCAACTGCAACTGCTGCACTGCACTTAATGCGCGCTGGAGCTGCTGGAGTCCTTGTTGGTTTCGGTGGCGGGGCAGCACATACAACACGTAAAGTTTTAGGTATTGAAGTGCCAATGGCATCGGCTGTAGCTGAAGTTGCATCTGCACGTCGTGAATATCTTGATGAATCTGGCGGACGCTACGTTCATGTGATTGCAGACGGAGCAGTTGGTCGCAGTGGTGACATTGCTAAGGCAATTGCATGCGGGGCAGATGCGGTCATGATGGGTTCACCACTTGCTAAAGCTACAGAAGCGCCAGGACTTGGATGGCACTGGGGATCAGAGGCACATCACCAAGTTCTCCCACGTGGAGAGCGCGTAAACGTTGGAACTGTTGGAACGCTAGAAGAGATTTTGCTTGGACCATCACACACATCTGATGGATCAATGAATTTGTTTGGTGCTCTTCGCCGTGCAATGGCTACATGTGGTTATTCAGATGTGAAGGAGTTCCAGCGCGTAGAGGTACTTATTCACCGTGCCTAATGATCGCGGCGTACTTGTAGTCGATTTTGGGGCGCAGTATGCCCAGTTGATTGCACGCCGTGTTCGGGAAGCTCATGTCTATAGTGAAATTGTTCCTTCAACAATTACTGCAGCGCAAGTTCGTGAAAAGAATCCATCTGCAATTATTTTATCTGGCGGACCTTCAAGTGTTTACGCCGAAAATGCTCCGCAATTTGATGCTGCAATTCTTAGCTTAGGAATTCCAACTTTCGGAATTTGTTATGGCTTTCAAGTAATGGCTGCTGCCCTTGGTGGAGTTGTTAGTCAGACTGGTAAATCAGAGTTCGGTCGTACGGACGTTAGCGCGCAAACTGCTTCAAAGATTTTTAGCGGTCTTCCAGCCCAGCAAAAAGTATGGATGTCACATGGTGATGCTGTAACAACTGCTCCTGCTGGATTTAGCATCTGTGCTGTCACTGCTGACACACCAATCGCAGCCTTTGAAGATGCAACAGGACAAATGGCTGGAGTTCAATTTCACCCAGAAGTTTTACACTCTGAAAACGGCCAAGCAATATTACAAAATTGGTTGCTAAATATTGTTGGGTGTAAACCGTCGTGGACTTCGGAAAATATCGCTGAAAGTGAAGTTGCAAAAGTAAAAGCTTTGGTTGGGGAGAAACACGCTATCTGTGGCTTATCTGGCGGCGTGGATTCAGCTGTCGCAGCTGCGATTGTTCAGAAAGCAATTGGCTCCCAATTAACCTGCGTTTTTGTTGATCACGGCTTACTTCGCAAAGGTGAAGCCGAACAAGTTGAAAAAGATTTTGTCGCAGCTACTGGCGTTAAATTAAAAGTTTTTGATGCAAAAGCACAATTCATGTCAGCCCTAAAAGGGGTTACAGATCCAGAAACAAAACGAAAAATTATCGGCCGCGAATTTATTAGAGTTTTTGAAAGTGCTGCTCGAGAAATTTCAGAGTCTGAAACCATTGATTTCTTAGTCCAAGGAACGCTTTATCCGGATGTAGTTGAATCTGGCGGTGGCACCGGAACCGCAAACATTAAGTCGCATCACAACGTTGGCGGACTCCCAGATGATTTGCAATTTACGTTAATCGAACCGCTACGCGCGCTCTTTAAGGATGAAGTACGAGAAGTTGGTTTAGAACTAGGCGTGCCGGAAGCGATTGTTTGGCGCCAACCTTTCCCAGGTCCTGGCTTAGGAATTCGGATCATTGGTGAAGTTACTGAGAATTCACTAGGAATATTGCGCGATGCGGATTTCATCGTGCGCGAGGAATTACACTTAGCTGGTCTAGATCGCGAGATTTGGCAATGTCCAGTTGTATTGCTTGCCGAGGTTCGAAGCGTCGGTGTCCAAGGAGATGGCAGAACTTATGGCCACCCGATCGTGCTTCGTCCAGTTTCAAGCGAAGATGCAATGACAGCAGATTGGTCACGACTTCCCTACGAAGTTTTGGCAAAGATCTCAACCAGAATTACAAATGAAGTAAAAGATGTTAACCGAGTGGTGCTAGATATAACTAGCAAACCGCCTGGCACGATTGAGTGGGAGTGAGAATGAAACGAGTAGTTACAGCAACTGTAATTGCTGCATTTCTTTTAGCGCCACTGCCTTCGTTTGCCGGAAGTAA
>OFRA01000123.1_pt1 | contig 19214 bp, 33 predicted proteins | sample 1543001 | NCBI WGS metagenome assembly OFRA01 (sample SAMN07774221, study PRJEB24372) | wastewater metagenome | isolation source: Lake Maggiore Verbania | place: Italy: Verbania | collected 2015-12 | reverse complement strand
AAATCTTTTCTATCTGCAGGATTAAATTCTCTACGAGGGTTAAACGAGCGACGGAATGTAGATAGATTTAAGTTCATAGTATAAGGGCCTGAGCCCTGTTAATTAGAATGGAGCGTCTTCAACTGCCGCAAGAATATCTTCTGCGGACACTTTTGCTTTTTTTGCACGTGCTTTGATAGCATCAATGCTAGGCTTTGTTTTAGAAGCTTTTACTTTAACTTCACCTTTACTTGCCTCTTTAGTTTTATCTTCAAGTGTATCAGCAATAGTTGCCTGATCACTTGCACTAGCAAATTCAGATAGAGTAGCAAGATATTTTAGTGCTTCCACTTTTGTCATTTCTGAAGGTAGCTCAACAAATTCCACACGACTAGCACCACCTTTAGTGAATTGCTTGATACGACGGACCATGTCATCTGTGAAACGAACTTTAGCGTTACCATTGTGAATAGTAATACCAGCGACTTTGAAAGTTTGATTAGAGTTAGCCATTGTGTTTCCTTTAAATAAAAGTATTTAGGTTGTTGGATTATGCTGAATATCTAATAATAACAATACCAGATCCGCCTGTTGTTGCTCATGCCAAGACCGCTAGACCCCCGTGATTTTTTAATAGAACCAGATGCGGGGGTATGGGCAAGTCAACTATTACCCTTAGGCGTTTCAATTGATCAAGCCATTAAAGAAGACATGTGGCCTAAACAAAATCCAAACATAAAATAATGAACGACAAAGCCATACAACCTGGTCACACCAAACGCTACTTACCAGAGAAGGCATGGGCTTCCTTATCAAAAGAAGAACGTATTAAAACAGATGAAAAGAAAAAAGCTGGTAGTAAACAAGGCAAACAGTTCGTTGCTAACACTGAAAAAGCAAAGAGAGCAGGACGTGCAGCAAGACGTTACAAAGACAATAAATAGCAGTATACTTACATAAGAGATGTCTCTTAATCATGGCTGTAGAAAAGAAGTTTGTTCCTGGTAAAGGCTTAGTGCCAGTAGGAAAAGAAGAAGCTGGTAAAAAAGGAGCACCAGTACCACCTAAAAAAGGTGCAGTACCTCCCAAGAAGGGAGCACCAGTACCTCCTAAGAAAGGTGCAGTACCTCCCAAGAAAGGTGCAGTGCCACCTAAAAAGAAAAAGTAAGGTAGGATCTCTGGTATAAACACCAGAGATTTCTGTGACAACTCTTGTTGCAAACGTCCCACCTATTAAGGTATGGCTTTGTTGTGCTTTTAAATATTTAATATGGCATTTTTAAATCATCCGTTACCAGACTGGAGTTGTTACATTCGTAACGAATTTTTATTTAATGGCAAACAAGGTCATGGAGAAGTTAGTAAATGTGATGTGCATTCAGTTGCATCTATGGAAAAGAGAGTGCCATTATTTGAATGCTTCCTTGAGAACGGAGTAAATTGGACTCGCCGACCTTTACATTCTTTGTGCTGGAAACCTGACGCAGAAATAGAACCACTTGAACAAATAATGTATTGGGATTGTTTCTCTTCTTATATTGATGTGCAACGACGTAATCGTCTTGCAGGATTATCTGCTGAACTTGTAAGACCAGATAATACTCGAGTCCGTGGACAGTATATGTTCACTTTAGATTGGGGCTTTGAGAATCATGCGATGACAGATTTTAATTATTCGGAAACACCTGAGCATAAATGCGCGCATTTATTTAAGGTAGAAACAGGAAACTATTACGCTTATCCAAACAACCGTTGCATCTGGTACGATGCTGCCTGGACGTTCAATAGAATTACAAAAAACCCTGGCTACCAAATTGATACAACTGTGTATTCAGTTGAGAATAATCGTACTTGGGAAACATCCGATGATTATTTTTACGAAGTAATTAAAAATAAAGTAGATTAGGAGCGACAGATAATTACTTCTGGAAGACACCAGTTGAATAATTGTTTAACGACCTATTATTGAACCACTGTTAAAGAAGTTTGCAAACTTTTCTATTTGAGAACCTGCCTTATCCCACCAAGGACGACCTACTGTTTTTTGTCCTGCAATAGAACCATAAGGTACTTCTATAGGTTTACCACCAAGAAAAGCTGTTCCTGTTCTTGGTTGAATGGTTGGTGTTGGTCCTGTGTATGCAGGTGTGTTAATTATTGCTTTATTTCGATCAGTCCAATCTTTACCTGTTCGTTCTTTGTATGCTCTGTTAAGTGCTTTACCTGTTTCAGCAAGACCTAAACCACCTAAGACACCAGCTGCTAATGGAAGACTAGAAGCGATAGCAACAGCAGGGCGTGCATAACCAGCAGCTGTTAGTGCTTGTAAACCTTTAGCTGTAGCGCCCCCCACTGCAGATCCTATTGTAGTATTTATTGCAGCAGTTGTTCCGGCTTGCATGTAATCACCACGAGAAAGAGCATCAATAACAGCAGGGTCCATTGCAGTTGCAATACCACCAGCAGCAAGGCCACCAAAACCTAAACCCCGAATCGGTTTAGTTTGTTCAATTAAATTATTAACAGTGCGATTTAAAAGTTTATTAGCTGCCATAGGACGTAATTTATCTCTGTTAATAATTACTTCATCTAATCCTTTTTCTGTTTTTCCAAAAGGATCTAAAGGATTTACTGGTGTTGTGTAAGTATCAACTGGTTGTATATTACTTGCATCATAACGAGGGTATACATATTTAAATACTTGATCAAATTTATCTACATTAAATGCTTTGTACTTTGCTTTATCAGAAGGAGGTAAAATACCTATTTGACGTAAATCTGTTTTACTTGCAAACTTTCCGAAAGGACTTATACCAGGCCCTTCTACAGGGAATTCACTTACTCTACCTGCTACAGCTGGTGTTGGTGGCGTAGTAGGATCACCAAGAGCAGGCACTGCACGTGCATATTTTTCTATGCTTTGATAGGGAGTTAACCCTTCGGATTCTGCAAGACGATTTAAATTGGTAGCTAAAATTCTTGAAGAGTCTTTTGTTAATTCTGTTCCTTTTGTTGATTGATATTCAAAAGGAAGCCCTTTACTTTTTAATAAAGCTTGAATGTCACCTGTAGTTAATTCACCACGAGCTTCAATTAAATCTCTTCTAAAATTAACATCAGCATCAGCTAGTCCACTACTTGAAGATTCACCTCTAATTCCCCATGAGGGACCTGTTGTTCTTCCTTCATCTTCAAACATTTTTAATTTAACCCGTGGCTCCACGTCAAGATTACTTGTATATAAATAATCAGCTTGTTTAAAAGGAGATGCATCAAAACGCGATAAATATAAAGATGGATTTACTGTTTGTATAAATGCACCGGTTTGTGGATTAGATCTTTGAGCATAATCATATTGAGGTTTTGTAACATTACCCCAAATGTGACCCCCCTGTGGAACGTACTCTTGTTTTAATGTTTCTACTTGTTTTTGTAGTTGGTTTAGTACTTCAGGACCGTCCATTTGATCCCGCAAAGATTTGTTTTTTTCGTATTGAATTTGATTTAAAGTAGCGCCTAATTTATCAACATTTTCCAAAGAAGCAGAAGAAAAACGACTTGGTCCTGGACCAGGAGTAACTGTTACTGCTTGTAAAGAACCTTCTGGTGAAGCTGGTTTATTTTGTAATAAGGTTTGAAAACCACCTAACTCCGCACTTGGGGCATCAGGTTGCTCAGTTAAAAACGCAGGATAAAATTTGTCTCTTTTATAAATATCATCTCTAACAAGATTGGGAGCATTATTAAAGCGCTCAATATTATAAAGACGTGATTGAGCAACCTTTTGGTTTTCTGGAATTAAATTTACTACACGTTTACCTGCAACACCTTTAAGGATACTTGGATCAGCTTGCGGAAACATCCGCATAGCTTCTTGTTCTTTTATTTTATTTGTATCATTAAGATAATCCTGAAAAGGGAGTATTGTTGCTGGTGGAATTGCAAAAGTAGCTGTTGTAGCGCCTAACAGTTTTAAAGCGTCTCCTCTTTTAAGTTCTTCTTCTTTAGTGAAAGGACCTAGCTTATCATAAATTGTAGGCATCAACCGTTCCTCAATGTAGCCTTAATCATCCATGCGGCCTTAAAAATTTCTCCTGCTAGCTCTGCTATATAATTTTGAATATCAATAGCGTGTACTTTACCAGCAAGTTCTTCTACCTTCTTACAACGCATAGCAAAATCTTCTAGGTTTTTATAGTACGTAATTAACATCTCATTACCTTTATAGCTAACACAATCCTTAAACCCTGGGGCAGCATCAGATAATCCTTTGGCACACATGGGCATCAAGTAATCCATGGACCTAATGAACTCACCTAACTTATCAAATTGATCTTGATGTGCTTCGTATTGTTCTTTTAAGAAAGCATGGACACCAAAGAAATTAGATCCTTCATAGTTCAAATGTACCAAATGAGATTGTGTCCGTAATTCATTTAGGTAGGAACACAAAGAAATACATTGTTGTATAAAGGCGCCTACGTCGCCTTCCTTAGATTTACTAGGTGCTTTGATCTTAGCTTGTGGTTGAGGTACCTCTTGAATAGGAGGGGTTTGAACCTGTGGTATAGCTTGAGGACCAGGGGTATACATAGCTTTTATTCAGTACTTTTATTTTATCAGTGACGTGCCTTAAGTGGCGTTGATAGAATACATAATTTAGAATAGTAAAAAACAATAGCCATGAATTCTCCGGAAGCTTTCTTTGTTACATATACTACGTTGACAGCGCCTGCTTCTGGTGTGTCAACTCCAGTTCAATTAGGAGAAGAAATTAATACAAGGAACTATGTGTTGTTTACTACTGTTGCAAGCATTAACACTAACGTTATTGTTGCATTAAACGGTTCAATTGATGGTACAAACTGGTCAAAGCTAATTACAAACCAAACTATTACTGCTAATGGTACAACACATTACAATATTACTGACCACCCAGTTAAGTACGTACAACCTGTCTTTGTATCTGAATCAGGTGGTACAGCAGCTACTGTATTGTTTAGTGTAGGCGCCAACTAAGTAATAACATACTTACTGCGACTCTATACTTCTTGCATATTCTTTTTTCCACGTAGGTCTAAGGTGACCATAGTCCCGTGGTTCAGTAACAATAGCTTCTGTTGCACCACAGACATCACATGTACCCCTATGGAAAGTAGAAAGGAAATTAGGTGGACCTATATAGTTACCTTTCTTATACCAGTCACCATAAGCTTCGCCACAATTCTGGCAAATCCACACAGGATAATCTGATTCTTTGGTACGTCCCATTAAAATACGGTGACATCAGGTTCACTATCTAAGCATTCAAATAATCCATTAGCATTATCATATTCTCTTTTGGTAGTATCCCTTAGTGCTTTACATGCTTTATAGAAAGCTTGATACACTTCTTTTCCTGTTAGTTCATCCATAGCTTCACAGATAGTATCTGCAAAGTACTCTCTTGTTTTTTTTAAACACTCAGCATGTTTAATAGATTGTGCTGTACTCGCAGTAGTGTCATGTAGCTTTTCTCTAGAGTCCTTAGTCACCAAGGGCTCATCCAATTCAGCTACAATGTTTTGCTTGAAGGACTTAACGAGTTCATTTAACTCCTTAGAAGACCAACTAGACCAAGCTTTAGACTCTTCAGAGGTGTACATTGTGTTAGGCGGGTTGGAGGAGGTTGTCATTGTAGAGTTGGATGGCTTCAAGCATTTCAAAGTACCGTTCACGCATGGCAGGACCAGCTTCACGGATACAAAAGTCTTGCCATAACCCAGTATACAGTCCTTCCATGGGATGTCCAGGAACTGCTCTACCAGAACACTGGTACATACGCTCCATGAAGTCCACACGTTTCTGTTGTTCTACAACGTCCCAGGCGTAAAGGTAATCAGTGTTCATGGAAGGATATGCAATTGGATGAGACGCCAATAACTTCATCTAGTTCAAAAAGTAAAATATGAAGTTCATCTTGTAAATACTCCACGACTTCGTCAGGAGTTTTACCTGCAAAAGGTTTATAGATGAGTTCAACATCCACCGATAGTGACACGGTGAGCTTTAGCTTTGGATCGGGTTCCATCAATCGAAGTAAACGTGAGTCTAGGTTAGCAGAAAAATTGAGTTTAAGAAGCTGGACTAAAGCCTAAACTTTGAGAACCGAAAGCAACCTGTGGGTGTGCATCCATGAGAGCTGCGTTACCTGCATACCTTCCTAAGGAAAGACCCTTCTGTCCTTCTACAAATCCTTTACGTGGATTACCTGCTCCTGAATTAAAAGCTTCAGATGCCAACGCTGAATACTTACCTGCAATTTCCATTAGCTATTTAGTAAACGTTCTAATGACTGACTTTGATTTTGTTGGTAGTAACCAAGACGTTCTTGAATGATGTGGTAATAGTTAATTGCTGCGTCTACCATCTCAGCTGCATCCATAGAAGCAGCTAAGTTTTCATTAGCTAACATTGCTGCCGTCAATATAACGACAGCATGTTCAATCTTTGAACCAATAGTAGCAGAAAGAGGAGTCCCTTCTGATGTAAACCCAGATATAAGATTAACTAATGTGGGATCTACGTCCATGAGACTCCTTATCTTTCTTTAATTGTAGTTCAATTTACTTTACTATTACATGGCTTTTCTTTTTGCAACCAATACCAATAGGCATTACTAGCATTCTGATGAAACCGTTTACCAAAAAGAAGTTTTAATCTTTTTGCTTCCAGGTCATCATGCTCATCTCCATGGTACGGTATAACTTCATCACCATCTTTTAACATATCAGTCTGTAAGTCATTCATCTCCAACTGGAGATCAAAGTCCTTAAGAGCATGGTCATGACAACTCATCTTAATGCGAGCGTCATCTACATCAGTCGGTGCTGGAATCTTCAGGTAGAAGCTCTCTTGGATACTCGGATGCAACCAAGTCCATTCTTGGTTCATTAAAGATTCGTTTGGATCTGACACTATAGTCTTGGACAACTTTGACACCGGTCGGGAGTTGTTGTCCATTTTGATAGGCGCAGCGTATGACATCGAGATTAGGGAGGACTTTAGTGGTTGTTTTAGGTTCTGTTCTATCGGATAGAACTTCTCCTGAGAATGAACGTAGCACAACTCTTTTGGTTGTGGTTGTTTCTTCTTCCATACAATAGGTTGACTTTTCGTCAGTGTCCCAAAGCTCCGGGTCCGAGTTGATTTCAACAGTAAGCTCCTTTTTTTTAATGAGAGTGAATTGATAGTTGCGGCCAGTGATCTTGTTGGTATCCAATGGTAGGACCCGACGTAGATAACTTAATAAACCCTTAAGGGATTTAAGTTGTGATGTGTGGTGAAGCTTAGCTGTTGCAACTAGGTCACCTTCTTTCTTGATACGTTCCAACGCATCTTCATGCGCGGCCATTGCATAATAGATACGATCAACTTTCTCTGAGCGTAAGTCAATACAAGATTCCAGTTCAGCTCTTGCCAAGTCCTGGGACTCAGCAGTGAGTAAAGGAAGAGACTTTTCAAGGGCAGCATAGTGTTCATAGAGTTTGATAACAGAAAGTTCTTTGAGTTTGGTGCTAGTAATTTGAGCCATGGTTCAGATGAATTGGGATTTGATTTTGGTGAGTACTAAGGCCAGCATTGCTGCGCATGCTGTCCAAAGTAAGTCTTTGGCAAAGGGAAGAACGTAGGCAAGAATGGTTTCAAACATTAGATTGAATAGGTAGGTTTGGTGGTGCTTTTCACGTCATCACCAGGACGGTTCCTCACACGAACAACAGGAGTCTACTTACCCCTCTGTGTCTCCTGTGATACCAGGAGGTAGTTTTTGTATTGCAATAAAGACTGCAAGCAGATCATCTATCTTTTGATTGACTTCTTTTATTTGATTAAGAAGGTCATCATCAACAAATAAACTACGACTTAACCTAACGTCTTCCATAGCTTCAGGATTGTTTTTCTTTTGGTAGCGACGACACTCATCATTCGTCTCATAAACAATCCCATTGAATAGTTCCAAGAAGACAGGAGAATCCACTGGAACACATGTAGCAGTTTCTCCATATACTTCTTCTATTGCTTCTGTAAAATACTTATGTGTTGCAATATACGTTTCAATTAGATTGGCTGCGTTGCCTGAAAAAAAATCTTCGTACTGTTCAAATGGAAGTCCGTATGCATCAATGGTCATGGTGAGTACCGTCAGGGTTGAGGAGATTGTGGATAAGGGTTTCTTTACCCTCTTGGCTTAGGTTACTCCAGTAGTCAAGCTCTGGATCAGCTTCGTCCCAGTCAATTTTCATTAGACAGGGACTATTGTCATCTTCTGTAATATCAATGGCTAGTTTAGTAAGCCATGCATTTGGATTAGTCATGTTTGAAAGCCATCCTTAGTTGAGGTAGTGAGGTACCAGGGAATGGTACATAGCCTGCATCAAGCATACTAAAGAATAGATCCCAAGCATGGCGCTGAGTAAATGATTCCTTAGGTTTGTAGGTACGCCAATGGCTAAGGGGCGCCTGCACCCCAGACTTAGTGTGTAGTAAAAGGAAACGACCATCACTGGCGTGATCCATAGGAGGCTGGTACCACCAAGCAACACAAGTGTGTGGGACACCAGCAGGACATGCGTCACGTGCCTCAGTGCGTTTGGATAGCAGGCTTCTGTATTTAGCAATCCAAGTTAAGTGGATGCAATGTGGTTTGAATCCTTCGATTTCTTGTTGGAACAAAGGTAGGTTGTTGAGCTGACGTTGAAAGGACCCACATGAGCAGTTAGGTTCGCCAAACATGGGCCGTTCTTCTTGCACTGCCTCCAACTCAGAGTCCAAATCAGGGAGCCGATCTGGAAGCCGCAGCCCGTCCGGTGCAACCAAATGCCCAAGGTCTGTGTGCTCCGACTGAAGCAACGCCTTAAGTTTCGTTGGATCAGTAAGACGAATGAACTTATCTGCCCATTGGGCTTGTAGTTTTGCATTGTCATTCAAGTGTCCAAGTGTGTGACTGTAGTTCCAGCCTTTGAATAGGATGTAAGAGTTATCGTGCCAGATACTTGGCCCCCTGTAGTTAGGTCCAAGGTATGAGAAGAAGTCTTTGAGTCTATGCGTATAGGAAATGAAGGCTGTTTTGATTGCATCCTTTGGATACAAACGTTCAGTACCATCGCGATACACAACAAGACAAGAGTCACCTCGCAGATAAATACCAACCACGCCAGAGTCATCGAAGTCTGGAAACGCACGCGATATATTTGTGCGCGTGTAGATGGTTGCTTGTGCTGCATTAAGTTCAGTATGTGTTGCTTGAGGAGACGAATTAAATTCATCATGTGTTGCTGTAATAGTCATGGTTCGAGAGGTTACAATGAGGATTAGTAATTGAGTAGTGGCTAATGTTGCAATTCATACTGTCGCCAGAAGATATGTTCTGGCAAGAGAAGATGACTCGACAAATTAACGACTGCTCATCTATCGCTGAGTTACGAGAGATGGCAGTGTTACTTACCAAGATTGCAACAACAAGGCAAGTTGTAATCAAGGGACTAGTGAAAGATTCACTGGACCTGATGCAGGAAGCTTATCATCCAAAAGGAATGAACGACGTTCCCACTGACGAACTGTAGCTCTTGTACGTCCTAGCAAACCAGCCACCACCTCCTGGGACATACCTTGCTCCCTTAACTTTTTCATTCTGTCAAGCTCTTCTTGCTGAACAAAGTACTTTGAGTTGGAACGATAACGTCCTTGAGTCTGGAACATTATTGAATTGTTAGTTAGCACAAAAGCACGTGACTCCCAATAGTAGATAGTCTTTCGATGGCAGTTGTACATTGTTGCAACAGTACGTTGACTGTTACCTGATTCCCTTAGTTCTTTCATGTGATTGAGTTGTGCTTGAGAAAATTGTTGGGTCATTGTAAGTAGATGTGAAAAAGGGCCAGCATAAATGCTGACCCTAAGTTTGGTTTAATTAAAGGCTGTCATCTTCACCAGTAATTTCATTGCGTGCAGGTAGAACCTTTACGTCAACTGTGTTACCGGAACGTGAGACAGGTAGGATCTCTACACCTTCTGCAATACCGTAGGCACCACCAAGTTTCTTGGCATCCTGACGAGCATGTTGGTTGATGTAGTCTTCAAACATTCCTTGCATCTTCCATGTAGATTCACGATCTTCATCAGGAATCGACATGTTACTTAAAGATTCGATTGCAATTTCTTGCGAACTGTAATCAGGAATCTCAAAGCTTTCAATGGCACAGATCTCTACATTGTTTGCACCACGCATCTCGTTAGCCAAGAGGGGAGTGAACACTGTAGTGGCATAGAACTTTTCATTGAATGCCAAGGGGATCTCAGAGTCCAATGCTTTGCTAAGGCATTTAGACATTTCCTTTTCATAAAGCTTAACCTTGTCGCTAACATCAGTTCCATTCAAGCCCTTAAGAGTAAGGACCATTGGAATCTTATGCGCCCTTCTGTTGTCTTGAGTTAAGACATACACAAGGTATTTTGTACGTACGCTGTACTTGCGTTTGTACATGTTACCTTTGCTGTTCTCCAGTTCAGCAGCAAGACGATCGTTATCGAACATCTGCTTTACTTCTGGATCTTCAAAGGTACCAATCGTCTGACGCATACCGCTAGTTTCTTCCACCATAAGTGGAGAGCGCAAGAGTATCTGCAGGCGAGGCTCAATGAAGTTCAACCCTTCTTCAATGGAAGTATTTGGTGCCATACCAAAGGTTTGCTTATAGTCCCAGATGACAGAACCATTCGCAAACTGATCTTCAGTAGCAGTCCATCCACAGGTGTCCAAGTCGGACTTGCGAACAAACCAACCACGTGTTTTAGATTTGTTTAACGGTTGAATGGTAACTAGATTCTGGTAGCCAGAAACAAATTCTTTGGACTGGAACATCCGAAAGGAGTCAAGACTCCTCTTAGATACCAGAGAAGAGGAGTTATCACTCCCGCTTGAGGTGGTTTTCTTAGTAGCCATGAGAGCAATCATAGTAAGTTCAGAGGACAGGAATGCTACGTTTAACGTCCAGCTCGACGTCAATCTTAAACAGAATCAAAAAGGAGATCCAGGTGTTCGATGCTCCTCAACAATTTCTTCCATGGTACTTACGATGCAAGCGTCATAGTGTCCACAACCTTTCAAGAAGTCTGTAAACCTACGCATGATCTCATCAGTAGTTACTGCTTTAAATTCGTACAAGATTCGGTCTTCACCATCTTCATGTAAGAAAGTAAACTGGTTGTGTGTAGTAGTCATCAGAATGGAGGTTCAGATTCGTTGAAGGTAGGAGCTGAATACACACCAGGTAGATCAGGTAATCCAACACTGGTTGTGCCCCAAAGACTAGCAGTTTCCACTGGATCTGACAAGGTCGGACCTGTGCTAGCTACTTGTGTTTGTGGCTTAGATGCCACTGGTTCTGCTGAACTAGAAGTCACCTTAGGTGCAAGAGTCATTTGTACTAATTGAATTTTTAAGTACGCACGTTTTTCTTTAGTGTCTTTATCAATCCACGAGTCGGTTACTAAACGACCACGGATTGTAAGTCCTGTTCCTTTACGTGTGAAGTTTGCAAGTAGTTCAGCTTGATTTAACTTATCTTGTGCACTATTAATAGCAGAGAAGTTAAACAGATCAGACTGATTACGTCCTGTGTTAACAGCAAGTGTTTGATTGCAAATCATCAAACCTTCTGGTGTAGTTCTAAATGAACGCGGATCTTTTTCATCAATGTCTTTTACACACCGTCCGGTGAGGATGACATCGTTAAAGATCGGGAATGATTCAGTAACCGCAGCGATAACTCCACCATGTAGTGAGTGCGTACGGGTGTCCAGATCATGCCGTAGCTTCGAGCCATGTATGTAGATCCGTGTTCCCTTGGGTAGGTCCTTAAACTTGTCGCAAGCTTTTCCGTAAACATGAAGTTTGATGTGAGTTGGGGATTTGTTTCCTGCAGGTGGAAGGATAACTTCCGCACACAGATTAAATGAAGTGGCACTGGTGAATACCTCACGAGGAGTCTCGTTCAGTACAGCGCATGCGTCAACATAATTCATTTGATGTCAGGGGTTAGGTGGTAGAGCAGTTTAACGTCATACTCGGAGGACGGTTGATCAGTGTGTCGCTGACCAGTCAGATCCTACACGAGAATCTCCTTCTATAAGACAAAGGAACTCAAAGAATTCCTGTGCTTGAGGGAAGGCAAGCATAGCTTGTTCTCTAATCTGTTCTGTGTATTTAGGGTTACAAACCAATTGAACTTCATCATGCACCATCAAGACTTGTTCCCACTCTTGACCATGGGGCAAGGACAGGGTTGTCTCAATGTTCTTATGTATTGTTATTACAACTTGTTTCATCAGAATTGCACCTGCTGATTGTAACAACACATTCAAACCTTTAAAAGGTGAACGACAATACAAGACACGTTTGTCAAGACCAATTAAATGTTGACGAGTCAAGATGTAACTCTCAATCTTTGTCTTAAGTTCAGCTAATGCAGGCACACCTTTAAGGAATGAATTGATTGCAGTCTTTCCTAGATTACGCAGAACTGTTTCATTTTTTTCATTCGGATCAATGATAGTGCCAGCCTTAACTGCACCACATCCGTATAACATTCCATAGAGTAAACGCTTAGCTATATCCCTAGTTTCTACACCAAATAACTTTTGGTTAATGGTATGTATATCTGATTCAGGATTAATAACAAGCTTGGCATATTCACCTTGATCCCAATAGGCTAAGTAACCAGCAAGACAACGCAGCTCCAAAGCTTTGGCATCTATACCAATCATGTTCCATCCTTGGGGTGCATGAAATAACGCACGACATTCTTTACCATAAGGTGAATAACCAGCAGGGACTTGACCCATGTTGGGATGACGATGACTTGCACGACCAGTAATACAACCGTTAGTAATAACATCACCGTGCATACGACCAGTGTTGTTATTAACAAGCTTGAGCCAAGCGTTGTTACCATCTTCTATTTGTCCTAAACGTTTTTTAATTAACATGTATTCAGCTAATGGTTTAGCTTCTGAGTATGGTAACTTTTCAATTACTTCATCATCAAGAATTGGATTACCTTTCTCTGTTGTCTTCTCTGGTTCCCACCCATACTTACTCTTGAGTCGCTCAACAATTTGTTTACGTGAACCGGGATTGAATTCTTCTGTTATTGTTTTCTCAAATGGTACGTCTTTAACATAACCACGGGCAGTGTTGTTTACCTTAGGTGTAAACCAAGTCTTATGTTTAATAGGTGGAAAGATTTGTTTTAGTTGTTCTTCTAGTTCTACTTTCTTTTTTCTAAGGTTATCTACTAGATCAAGGCAGGCATCCACATCAAATGGAACACCAGCTCTAATCTGTTTATTAATTGCAAGTGCAAAGTCGTGCTCAAGCCTAAGCGCTGATTCAGGATACTTCTCCTTTACGATATGCTTATATAACTTTAGTGTTACTTGGACATCTTGTTTACAGTATGTAAGCATCTCCTCTGAGTATTCAGAGAAGTCTTTAAAGTCAATCTTGTTATCAGCAAGACGCCAACCCCAAGCTTTAAGTGATGCGTTACCTCTTATCTTTGTTGGTACATTTGGATACTGTTCTATGTCAAGGTCATAGAGTTTTTCCTTAGGCCAGATGATGCGTGTACAAATGAGCGTATCAATGATGCGTGCTTTGGCGACAAACGAATGTAGTTTTTGGAGGACAGGGAGATCATAAAAGATTATGTTGTGTCCTATAAGAACATCAGCGGTTGCCAGATGAGCAATAGCATCATCAATGCGATCAGGCCCATAAGCAAAAGTTTCTGCTCGCGTGACATCATAGATGACAATGCAGAATGTTTTAGTAGCTTGATCATAAAGTCCGTCAGTTTCTATATCAAAGATAAGCCAACATTCATTTGCGGAACTGGGACTCATCACAAATCTTGAGGTCTTCACTGTTAAGTTTTGTGTCATTGCTTTTGATCCATGTCAAGATTTGTTGTGCACCAGCCCGATGTGGGTTGGAATACATTCTATTGATTGCGCCTTGTGAGTCTAGTGGTATCAGCTCGAATTTCATAGCCTCCATATTGGAATGAATGGCGTATGGTTTGTTGTTTTTCCAGGTTGCAATAACGTAGGACATGAACTAGTTGAAGGTGTGCACCAGCATAGTACACACCTTTAGTTAGAACGCAACCTTTACGCTACCTTCTTCTTGTTGTAACCAACAAAACCACCATCCTTCTTTCGTTTGGCAAGCGCTTTACTTGCGTCAGATCCTGCCCGTTGGGACCCATGCACCAATAGTGCAAACGGTTTATCTCCTAGGCAATGACTATCGTCATGATCTATCTCTAGTCCACGTGTAGCTGCTTCTTCTTCTGTGTATACAACATAAGCTATACGTTTAAACACATCTGGATACTTAGGAAGTAAGTAGTCAAGTGTGCCACCTACAGATGCAGTCAACATAAAGTTATTAGGTATACTATCTCGCAAGCTAAGCCACATACCTAGTGATTTAGTGTAGGCATAGTAGGTAGTATCAGGATCTTCTTGTGCAACTTTAATCCAAGCAGCCATATACTTCTCTGTCCAGAAGTCACCACTCTCATGCACACGGATAAGATCCATATCCGTCTGTACAATCAAAGACAATTTGATTAATGTACTTAATTGTTTAACTTGATCTTCTCCTGAGTACAAGGCTTCTCTTAATAGATCCCAGTTATACCAACGTGCGTCACGTACATTAGGTCTGGTCTCTGCCATGGCAGCAAAGCATCTGAACTCAGGTGCAATTGTACCTGTGAGCTGCGGTAGATCAGTAATCTTACCGGTAGTCTTGTCGGCGAATGTCTTACATACACCAGCATGTGGGCACGTGTACCCCGCTGGAATATTAAAGATCAATCGATTAGAAAGTTTGCCGTTGCCTGTGCTGAATTTAAGGAGTTGCATTGTGTTGTGTAGTAATGGAATGTAGTTGAGTTTAAGGACATCCTAGGTCCATCAAAATTAATCAAACCAAAAGTCATTGAACTCTTTCGTTTCTTCCACAGAACATGGCGCAGTATCTGCACGTTGTTCTAAACGTTTGTTTAACTTTTCAAGATCCAATGAATCTAAAAAGTAACAAAGTTGTTCTTCTCCTATACACCTAAAGGCATCAAGGATAAGATCCTTTTTCTCCCTCTCAGGTTCTGCATAGTATGAGAATAAAATCCTTTCGGCTTCTTCAAAACCTATTGGATCTCCAGTGAGTCTTAACAGAACATCACTAGGCATAGCATCAATGATCTGGTTGATTACACCCTCAAGAACTGTGGGCCAGGTCAAGGGTGGAATAACTTCCATGATTTGATCTACAAGATTGAGATCAATGAACTCAGGGCTGGTGGTATCAGTCATAGGTAAAGCCCCCGCTAAGGCAGGGGCATGAGATGTACAGGAGAGTTACGCTGCTGTAGCGCTAGTAGTTACAATAGTAGAACTTAGACCATGTTCTTTTAACTTATCTAACATATCGCACATGATATTGGCATGGCGATTGGTGTCATCCATGAACTTAGTTGCACGTTCAGCTGAGATGGTATGCACGGAACCATTGGGTTCAATGTATCTCCAGCTACCGTCAGGCTGCGGATCCCCTTGGAGCGCAAGACGTTCAGAGTTATGAACGTATCGTAGCTCCAGATTGTGGAAGTCTTGTAGCCCATCAGGTGCTGTCCAGGTAGCGCCAAGGTTGTAACGTTTGTCTTGATCGGAGTAAGCATGAAGTTCAGGAATGAGATGTTTAAAAGCAGCAAGGATTTGCATGTTGTTGTGTAGTAGGTGGACAAGCTGGGACTTACCCAACCAAAAGGTTGAAGCCCAGCTATTGTACTCTACAAACCTAAATAAGATCTAATTTGTTCTTGAAGAAAACGTGAAGCAGTTGGTAAATTTTCTTTAACTTTTTCAATGCCTGCAGTTTGTGCTTTACCTGTTAAAAAATTTCTTTCAATTGGTTCATCATGATACATACGTACACGTCGTCTACTTTCAGGATCAACAGTAGAGTGTGTTCCTTTAATTAATGCAATAGGTTGTGCAACCCAATCAACACGATTAAGTTTAGGATTAATTCTAGCGTTAAATCGTTCTGTATCATTTACAGGAATTGTTCCTTCGTACTTAAGAACATCTGGTCTCTGTTGTGAAATCATACGATAGTCTGGATCAACATCTAATAAATCAAATGATGAGTTGTATTCAAGAGGTGATTGTCTTGTTGTTAAATCAAAGGCACGATACCCCCCTGGTGATTGATATAATTTAATTGTTGCGTCTGGTCTTTGCCTTAAATAGTTTTGAACACGTTCTTCTACATCTCCTAAATGTCTAATAGTTGCATTGCGATCTGCATGATAGGGACCAGCTACATCCCAATCCATCATTGGTGTATCTTTAAATCCTATAAACTCTTGAATTGTACCAGGTGATTCTATGGTAGGGCGAGTTTGATTTTGAGGTAGTTTATGCTGGCGTTTGTAATTAACTCCTGGCTCTAATACATAATTAGTTGTTGGATACTTTAATGTTCCAGATAAATTAGAACGCACTCCCATAGATCCAAGAACACGATCAAGTTCTAAAGCTCCTGTGTCAATATGTTGTTGTAATGTACGTTGAGCAAACTGTTGAGACTTATGCAAAGCTTGTGTTAAGTCGCCATTATTTTGTCTTGTAACAATAGGCTCAGGTTCAATTGCAAACCTTTGTTTTGCTTGGGAAAACAATTGATTAAACAATTCTTCTTTTGTAATAGAAGAACGAACAGGATTAATTATTTGCTTTATATTTTTTAAAACGCCGTTCATAACGAATCCAAGATTTATATTCTAGTTGTTTGTATCTGTTATACAATGGTTCGTTTTGATCCATTGCTGTTTGCCAACACAACTTTTCAAGTTTGTTGCAAAGTTCACAAGCTTGATCAAGTAATTCTTTAGTCATTGTACTTCAACCGCATCAACTTCAATGGCACCTGTCTTCCAGGTCTCGTCACCAGGCACTGGCTCAGTACCATAAGACCATGTGTCGTAGTCTTCTTCATTACGTGGATCATCTTCTACAAGAATGTAATGTCTTGTATTTGTTTCGATAAAAGTACCAAGGTTTCCCATAGCCATAGCTAGTAGTTGATCATCGGTGTAGTGTTGTGTCATGAGATACAAACGTAGTCTGGTACTACTGATTGCTTAGGGTAGGTCGATTACTTAATAAGGATTAAGTAACCGACCCATCGGTAGATCAGTTACCTAATCTTAGTTCTTCTTCTCGTAGCTGCAACGCTTTGCTAAACATATTTTCATAGATGTTTCTTTCAATGTCGTTGAGCCTGGCATTGGATAGACCAACGATCTGGTCTACGTGCATGACACCGTTGGATACCTTAAGCATGACAGTGAACTGCGGTCTGTTGTTACACATACACAGGACAATAAATGCCTTCTTAGCCTTAACGGCATTAGCATATGATGCTGCTGCACCAACACAGTTACGTACTGCTTGCCCCCATTTAGATAGTTGGTGTGTATCTATTGGTTGTATAAAGGTCCACGTTAATTCGTTATCATCCAACACCTTGATAGGAGCAGGAAATAAATCCTGTGGTAGACATTGATTAGGATTCTTTATTGTCCAAGCTTTCACTTGGATGTGATCATGGAATTCTTCTATGCGCCAACGCTTAGGTGGATCGATAGTCTCACCTGCTGTAAGTATCTGATCAAGCATAGATATTGTGTCAAATAATAATTGGAATGTATATCTACTTCTAGATGGTGGATTATGTCTAGCCTTTAGTTCATCAGTATATTTAGCAAGGATTTTAAAGAATGAATCTACAGGCAAGTAAGTATTAAGCCAAGTATGTACTGCACCATTAGATGAGCTAAGGGACCAGTAAAGACTATGGTTAGTAAGTAATTTAAATGTATTATTGCTGATAGCAGTTTGCAAGTAATCGATAGGGCAGTCAGGCCATATCTTAAGTATCTTGTTGATCCATGCAAGCGTATGCTTTACTTCATCATGTATATTCGCTAGTACTTCAGGAGATGCAGTAGTTGGATCATGGAACGCAGTGATTATCTTCTGTGCTTCTGTATTGATGTAACGTTTGAACCATGGTGTATCAAGTACGTGCCTATTGTTTTCATCTAAATACATCTTGTATAGATCTACCCCTGGTACTGAGGGATACTCTTCTGGTATACGCAAGATATGAGTATAAGTATTAGTCACTAAATTAAGTCTCTTGAATATGTTATGTGTACCATCTTCTTTCCAGTGAGGTATAGACTGTTTGATCTGCGCAGTAAACGAAGCTAAGTGTCGTTTGATTTCTTGTAACTTTTGCTTGTATGCAGTTGTATTATGTAACCAGTACGGATTAGTTAATCCGTTCTTAATGTTGTCTATTGTTATGTATTCTGTCCAGGTATAGAAGTCAGTACGTCCATACTTCCTGGGTATTACATTGTCTATATTGAATAGACGTTCACCTTTATATCCGAATGGTATATTGATCTTGTTAAAAGCACTAGCTTTACAAGCAAACGATATTCCGTAAACGTAATCTTCTCCAGGGTTAGGCAGCCAAGCTGCTACCCATAGGTTCTCTACGTGGTAGATCACAGCCCTGGTCTCAGTATTATCCTTCTTGAATATGTGGTATCTTTCTTCTACTGATTCAGTGTTGATGTGAGTAACTACCTTTGATAGAACTTCTCTCTTGATGATGTGAGCAGGGATGATGTCATCAGGCAACCCAAGTGTGTTTCGTGATACCTTGGGTTTACTAGGTGGGATAAGCTTCTTGAGTTGCGGGTCGTACTTGACGAGGTGTTGCTGAAGGTTTGAAGGGAGTTGGAATTCCATGAGTTGAGTTGCAGTTGGGATGTGAGCAGTTTAACGTCATGCTCAGGACGATAGGTTTAATTGTAGATACCGTATTGTCTTTCTTCTTCTAGCTCATCGTAATGCTCTGACATATAGTTAGTTGTATTCCTGATAAACGTAGAATACTCGGATTTCAAATATGTGGATGTTGGTGTAAAGACTGGGAGTTCTTTACACCACCCAGTGGCAAGATAGATTCTGCCCTTGGGACCACGCAATACTATGAACCAAGGTTTGAACTCGATACTAAATCCAATCATGATAGTTAGATGTCA
>OFRA01000120.1_pt1 | contig 19264 bp, 20 predicted proteins | sample 1543001 | NCBI WGS metagenome assembly OFRA01 (sample SAMN07774221, study PRJEB24372) | wastewater metagenome | isolation source: Lake Maggiore Verbania | place: Italy: Verbania | collected 2015-12 | reverse complement strand
ACATCAATGGTTGAGTAAAGCTTGGCTCATCACCTTCATTGTGACCACGTCTGCGGTAGCAGATCAGATCAATGACAACATCTTTATTAAACTCTTGGCGATATTCAAATGCCAATCTGGCAACTCGAACACATGCTTCAGGATCATCACCATTAACATGAAAGACTGGGGCTTGAATCATCTTGGCAACATCAGTTGAATAAGTTGATGATCGTGCTGCATGTGGTGAAGTAGTAAATCCAACCTGGTTATTCACCACTATATGAATGGTGCCACCAGTGCGATAACCCTTTAATAGTGAAAGTGAGAGAGTTTCAGAGACCACGCCTTGACCTGCAAATGCAGCATCACCATGTAAAAGTATTGGTAGAACTGGGTAAGAAGTTTGTTCATCAACTGAAAAATCACCAGCAGCTGCTCTTAATTTATCTTGCTTTGCTCGAACAATTCCTTCTAGCACTGGATTTACCGCTTCAAGGTGAGATGGATTAGCAGCTAAGTAAATCTTGGTTGTAGCTCCACTTTCTGCAGTGAATACTCCTTTAGTTCCAAGGTGGTACTTAACATCACCTGAACCATGCACTTCATTGTCATGGTAATTACCTTCAAACTCTTGAAATATCTGGCCATAAGATTTACCTGCAATATTTGCTAAAACATTTAAACGACCACGATGGGGCATACCAATGCAGACCTCATCTAACTTACTCTCAGCCGCAGATGAAATCATTGCATCTAGAAGTGGGATTACTGATTCACCACCTTCTAGTGAGAATCGCTTTTGGCCAACATATTTAGTTTGTAAAAATGATTCAAAAGCCTCTGCTGAATTTAACTTTCTTAAAATTCGAAGTTGTTCCTCGCGGGCAGTTCTAGGGGCGCCCACCTCAATCCGCTCTTGAATCCACTTTCGCTCTAATGGATTGGCAATATACATATATTCAACGCCAATGGTTCGACAGTATGAATCACGAAGTATTCCTAAGATTCTACGAAGCTTCATCGTTGGCTTGCCACCAAAACCATCAGTTGCAAACTCGCGATCAAGATCCCATAGTGAGAGACCGTGAGTTACTACATCTAAATCTGGGTGTGATCTTTGAACGTAAGCCAATGGCTCAACATCTGCCATTAAATGACCAGTTGTTCGATAAGCATCGATTAATTTTTGAACTTTAGCGGTTTTGCTTGCTTCATCAGCCTTTGAATCTTGCATATCAACAACCCAGCGAATTGGTACATAAGGAATTCGAAGTGCTTCAAAAATTTCATCATAGAAGTTTTCTTCACCAAGTAATATCTGATTAATTCGACGTAAAAAGTCGCCAGATTGTGCACCTTGAATAATTCGATGATCATAAGTACTAGTTAATGTGACAACTTTGCTGATTCCAAGATCCGCCAAAGTTTGTTCATTTGCGCCATGAAACTCTGCCGGGTAATCCAGCGCACCAACTCCAAGAATTGTGCCTTGTCCTTGCACTAAGCGCGGCACAGAATGAACTGTGCCAATTGTTCCTGGATTAGTTAGTGAAATGGTTGTGCCGGCAAAATCCTCAACTGTTAAAGATCCACCACGTGCTTTTCTAACAGTCTCTTCATATGCAGACCAGAATTGCGCAAAATCTAAATCTTCACAGCCTTTTATTGATGGTACAAGTAATTGGCGAGATCCATCCGGCTTGGCTAAATCAATTGCAATACCTAAATTAATATGTTCAGGGTGTCCAATTGCTGGTTTGCCCTCTAACTCTGTAAAAAATGCATTCATCTCAGGCATTGCCCGAATTGCCTTGATCATGGCGTAACCAATTAGGTGGGTAAATGAAACTTTGCCGCCACGGCCTCGCTTTAAATGATTATTAATTACAGTGCGATTATCAATCATAAGTTTTGCCGCAACTGCGCGAACACTAGTTGCCGTTGGAACTGTTAATGAGCCTTCCATCGATTGCACAACTCTGGCTGCCACACCACGTAGTGGCTCAATAGAGGATGCTCCTGGTGTAACTAAGGTTGGAATTGGTTTAACAATTGGATCAGCTGGTTTAAATGTTGTACTTGCAACAACAACTGGCTCAACTTTTTCAACAACAACTGGGGCAATCACAACTGGCGGTGTTACAACTGCTGCAGCTGGCGTTGGTTTAGCTAATTGCGATTTTGGAATAGGAGGCGTGCCAGGTTTAGTTGCTGGCGTAGATGAAATTACTGCGCCATTTAATGATGAATTGCCTTTGAAATCTGCAAAGAAATCCCACCAGGCTTTATCAACTGAAGATGGATCACTTTGGTAGCGCTCATACATTTCTTGCACTAACCACTCATTAGGACCAAAGGAGCCACCAAAGTGATTAGCGGGCGTATTAGCTCCTACTTCACTCACCTATGCACTCCCTATATTTCACCAGATTGAGATTGCTCACCTTATGGTCAATCTTAACTGCAAGCCAGCACTGACTAAACCCGCTGGCCCCTAATAACTTAAGTGAAAGTGGCCATCAGCACATGATTAAGGGTGGCGAGTAGGTGTAAATAACGGCAAGGTTGCACCCATGAGTAATCAAGGCAAATGGGCAATAGTTACAGGTGGCTCACGTGGGCTTGGCTTTGAAACTGCCAAAGGTTTAATTGCTGCCGGTATCTTTGTTTACATAATTGGCAAAGATGAAAATCGAGTGAAAGAAAGTGGCGCAACACTAGGTTGCCAATATCGCGCAGTTGATGTCGCAGATAGCGAGAAATTTCGTAAAACTTTAATTGAGATAACAGAAGATGCAAGTAGTCGAGGCTTTGATGTTTTAGATGTGTTAGTGCTTGCGCACGGTGTGATGAGTGAGAAAATGTCAAAGACTTTAAAAACAACAGATGAAGAGTGGCGCAGAGTTTTAGCTATAAATCTTGACGCGGTGTTTACTGCGATTAATCAATTAGCACCTGCAATGGCTGATGCGCGCAAGGGAAGAGTTGTTGTTTACTCAGCCTGCTTAGGCAGAATGTCGGGCCCTGGAACTCATGGTGGGTTGGCACCGTATCGAATAAGCAAAGCTGGAGTTAATGCGTTAGTTAAGAATCTTTCATATGAAACTTTATTGGGCGCTCGCGGCTTTTTAGTAGATGCAATCTGTCCAAATCATTCACGCACAGATATGGGTGGACCAGATGCCCCACGAAGTGCGCAAGAAGGTGCTGAAACTGCTATCTGGTTAGCTACGCGAGATTTTGACCCAACAAAAGATAAAACTGGATTACTTTGGGAGGATCGCCAAGTAGTTGATTGGTGATTACTCTGAATAGCCAAGCGCGGCTGAAATCAAAGTAATTACTGCTAACAAAGCTAACGGAATTCCAATTAACAAAAAATTTCCAGAGATCATGTAGTAGGAAACACCTAGCGCGATTAAATTTGCTAAAACCGCAGGAGCACGGCCAAATGAACGCTTCTTCTCAAAGCCCACTGCTGAAAACCAAAGACCTACACTTGCCACAATTGCAAAAATAATCTCGGCAGACAAAGCAGCTGGGGCGCTAACATCGGAAACAAAGGGTGCGATCAAAAGATAAAGCACAATGGCAAAAATGATCAGCGATTCAAATTTGAGCAGAAGAATCGCCCGGATTCGAGATTTCTCCGTTGATAAGACTCTTCTCATATCCATCTTTAAATACTACCCTTTCTAACGATCATGAAAAAGTATGAGAGCGTTATTGATTCTATTTTTCTCTCCAATAATGGTGAGATTGATCTATTAACTGGCGCAATTTCACCAGACCGTTTTGACCAAATTGTTAAACGTGATCTTGCGATTGCCCAACGTAATCCTGTAGATATCAGCATAATTTCTACAGCAATTAACCTGACGCACTTCTTTTCAGATAATCAAACCCTAGATTCAATAGAACAGCAGAGCATAATTGAGAATGAATTAGTGAATTTACACTTTAACTTAAAGAGTACTTTTCGCCAGTCAGATTGTATTTGCCGGGTTTCAAAATTAGGGTTTTGGATACTTTTAAACGGTGCTGACAAAAAGACTACAGAGCGACTAGTGGATCGGTTAGTTAAAGAGTTACCTAAATTCATAACCGTGGGCATGTGTTTATGGCAACAGAGTGAATCAATTCTTGATTGGTATAAAAGAGTTGATCAGATACATTTTAATAACAATCAGTGAGCTTGGATATCCACGCAGTGTTAATCTGTTCACAGGGGTAAATTCAATCATCAACTATTGTTAATAATTGGCTAATGAATGAACTTAGCAATCAGTTAGATAGTTTTGGTCCGCTTAAAGATCTTGTGCTGGATGAGAGCGTTGAGGAAATTTGGATAAACACCCCCAGTAGAGTCTTTATTGCGCGTTCGGGGTGTAGTGAGCTTACAAATTTAGTCCTATCAAAAGAAGTAGTTCATGATCTAATTGAAAGATTACTAATTTGGGGTGGCCGCCGATTAGATGTTAGTAACCCATTTGTTGACGCACGCTTACCTGATGGCAGCAGATTACATGTAGCAATTCCTGAAGTCACAGCTTCTCACTGGGCAGTAAACATTAGAAAACATATCAATCGCGGCAACTCACTTGAGGACTTAGTAAAAATTGGTTCAATCAATACTGAGATCCTAGAAACTTTAAATCAAGCAGTCACTAGTGGTTTAAATCTATTAGTTAGTGGCGGCACGCAAGCGGGTAAAACTACATTTCTAAGCGCTCTAATAAGTCAGATACCAGTTAGTGAAAGAGTAATTACAGTTGAAGAAGTATTTGAGTTAAAGCCAAAGTTACCTGATTGGATTGCTTTGCAAACTCGAACAGCAAATTTAGAGGGTGATGGCGAGATATCACTTAGAAGGTTAATTAAAGAATCACTTCGAATGCGGCCGAACAGAATTATCGTCGGCGAGGTTAGAGAGGCAGAAGCACTTGATCTTTTAATTGCACTTAATTCAGGACTGCCTGGCATGGCTACTTTGCATGCAAATTCAGCTAGAGGAGCTATTGCCAAATTACAACTACTGCCATTACTCGCCGGTGAGAATATCGCTCAAAGTTTTATCACTCCCACAATTGCAGCAAGTATTGATTTGGTTATTCAGTGTTCGATAGACGCCAGTGGAAACAGGAGAGTTGTTGAAATCGCTGCCGTTACTGGCAGATGTGAGGGTGGAAATATCGAAATAGAAAATCTATTTAAGTGGAATGGCAACAACTATGAAAAAGGCTTAGGTTGTCTTTCCAGCTTATTAAGTAAAAGAAATCAATAACAGTACTGATGAGAGACTTACTTGTATGGATGTTTCTCTCATTCTTAACAGCTGTAATTTATTTTGTTGTTAAGAAAAATAGAGAAAAGAAAGCAGCCCAAAATCGAGCAAATGCCTGGCCAGAAGCTTTGGATCTAGTAATTTCTTCATTGCAATCAGGGGCATCGATTACTGAGAGTCTGTCTAACTTGGCAAATGTTGGCCCTAATTCACTTCGGTTAGATTTTGCAGATTTTTCTACAAACATGGCAAGCGGTGTTAAATTTGAAATGGCTCTTAATAAATTAAAGGTTAAATTTGCAGACCCAATATCTGATCAGTTGTGTGAGGCGCTTTACTTTGCCGCCAAGTTTGGCAGTAGAAATACCATCAAGGTACTTCGTGAACTATCAGAGTATGTATCAGCAGATTTATCAGTTCGCGCTGAGATTAATACTAGATTTGGTTGGATTAAGAATTCGGCCAATTTGGCTGCCCTTGCCCCTTGGCTACTGTTTCTAATCCTTCGCACCCAAATAAATGCAAGAGTTGCATATCAGCAACCATTTGGACAATTTTTAATGGCTATCGGAGTCTTGGCGACTTTAATTGCATATTATTGGATGAATAGAATTGCGAACTTACCTAAAGCTAAACGAATATTTACTCTTGCATTGAGCGACAAATGAAAAGTATTAATCTTTACATATTTATCCTCATAGCCCCAGCCCTGTTGCTTTCAATGCGAATAATCTTGGTTGAGGTTGCAGCTTTAGTATCAGTTTCTAATTATGCTAAAGAGCTATTTTGGATAAAAAGCTTAATTGGGAAAGTAACTGGAAGTGAAATCAAACAAAGTGAGATTAATGAAGAGCTAGTCAGTATTTTGCAGATGATCTCAATCATGATTTCAGCTGGTGAAAGTCCCATGATGGCGCTTAAGCATGTTTCTACTAGATCAGAAGGTCATTTACCAAAGTTAATTAGTAAGAGTTTTGAGAAATACTCAAGTGGCATAAATCTAACTCAGACCTTAAATTTTATTGCTGTGGCTACGGGTTCAACCCAGGTTAGAAGACTCACCAATTCAATTCAAATCGCAATCCAACGTGGCACACCAATTTTGGATGTACTAAACAACCAAGTAGTGGCACTGAATAAGCAGATAAATCTTGAGCTATTGAAAAAATCGGGCAAGAGTGAAATTGCCTTGCTAATCCCAGTGGTCTTTTTAATCCTGCCTGTTTCAATAAGTTTTGCTATTTGGCCCTCGATCTACGGCTTAAACCAAGCGGGGTTTTAAGGCGAAAGGTTAGACTGCAGCCATGTCTAAAGTGCTTTCATCTTTACCGGTTGGTCAAAAAGTTGGCATTGCATTTAGTGGCGGGTTAGACACTTCAGTTGCGGTGGCATGGATGAAAAGTAAAGGTGCAACTCCTTGTACCTACACAGCAGATTTAGGTCAATACGATGAAAAAAATATCGAGACTGTTCCTGATAGAGCCAAAGAGTATGGCGCTGAGATCGCACGTCTTGTTGATTGCAAAGCTGCTTTAGTAGAAGAAGGTTTAGCTGCACTTGCCTGCGGTGCTTTCCATATTACAACTGCAGGCCGAGCATATTTTAATACCACACCTCTTGGACGCGCTGTGACTGGAACCTTGCTTGTTAGAGCGATGCTTGCAGATAATGTTTTAATTTGGGGAGATGGTTCAACCTATAAAGGAAATGATATTGAGCGTTTTTATCGTTATGGATTATTAGCTAACCCGAAATTAAAAATATACAAGCCATGGCTTGATAAGGATTTTGTTGCTGAACTTGGCGGAAGAAAAGAGATGTCAAAGTGGTTGGTAGACCACAAGTTGCCATATCGAGATTCAACTGAGAAGGCATATAGCACTGATGCAAATATTTTAGGTGCCACACATGAAGCAAAATCACTAGAGAATTTAGATTCAAATATTGAAATAGTTGAACCAATTATGGGTGTTAAGTTTTGGGATCCATCTGTGAAAATTGAGAGTGAAGATGTAACTATCGAATTTAGCCAGGGCAGGCCTACAGCGGTAAATGGTAAAGAGATTAAGGATGCAGTTGCTTTAATTAAAGAGGTAAATGCCATTGGTGGCCGACATGGTCTTGGAATGAGTGATCAAATCGAAAACAGAATTATCGAAGCTAAAAGTCGAGGAATATATGAAGCACCTGGCTTAGCCTTGCTATTTATTGCCTACGAAAGATTAGTTAGTGCAATTCATAATGAGGACACAATTGCTACTTACCATGAGCAGGGGCGCAAATTAGGTCGCTTACTTTATGAAGGACGTTGGTTTGATCCACAATCATTAATGTTGCGTCAATCATTAACCTCATGGGTTGCATCTGCAATCACAGGAAAGGTAACAATTAGATTGCGCAGAGGCGATGATTATTCAATCATTAATACCCAAGGTAAAAATCTTTCCTACTCACCTGAGAAGTTATCAATGGAGCGAACCGAGGACGCAGCCTTTGGCCCGTCAGATCGAATTGGTCAATTAACTATGAGAAATCTAGATATTGCCGACACCAGAGCCAAATTAGAGTTGTATGCATCACAAGGCCAATTGGGTAGCGCTGACTTTGAACTAATCAAGGAAATTGGTAACGATAAAAAGTAGTTGATTCATAAAGTAGTATCGGTCTTGATGTTTCCGGGGGTCGGTGTAATTCCGAACCGGCGGTAAAAGTCCGCGACCCAAATGAAATTCATTTGGTTGACTTGGTGAAACTCCAAGACCGACAGTTAAAGTCTGGATAAAGGAACATCTAGGAGATAACGCATGTCTATTTTGGAATGGCTGTTTGAAGCTCAAATCCAATTTGGTAGTAAATCAATTACTTACCGAGAGATCATTGGTGGACTTTTAGGTCTTACTAGTGCTGTCTTTGGATTAAAAAGAAAAGTATTTGCATGGCCAATTGGAATTACTGGTGACGCACTTTTATTCACCGTGTTTCTAGGCGCAGTATTTTCATTTGGTGCAGATGGTGATGAAAAGACTTTTTACGGCCAAGCTGGTCGAAATCTTCTTTTAATCTTTGTCAGCATTTATGGCTGGATTCGTTGGAATCAGCACCGTAAATCAGGTGCACCAGGAACTCCTGCGGTTGTTCCACGTTGGACAACAACCAAAGAGAAGATGGTTTTAGTACCGGCCATCATAATTTTCTACACACTTGCATATCAGTTGTTTAAATCGTTAGGTCAAACCGGAACCTGGTTAGCAGTTGATACCTGGATATTTACTGGAACAGCTTTGGCGACCTTTGGTATGAGCCGTGGCTATGTTGAATTCTGGTTAGTCTGGGTTGCAGTTGATCTAGTTGGAGTGCCATTTGCATTTAGCAACGGTTACTACCCAACTGGAACTTTGTATGCAATCTACTTACCATTTGTTATCTGGGGCTTTATTTCTTGGCTGAAGATCTCAAAGAAAGAAAAAGTAAGTTCCTAATTAAGAGTAATAAAAAAGGACCGAGATAATTCTCGGTCCTTTTTTAACGCTCCTGCAGCTCTTCGGGGGTTCCGTGAACACCCTTTAAGTCACCGCTTAATTTATATCCAATACCATCTCGTTGCATCGGTCTTTTTGCTTTACTCCAGTCAGGTGGCACAACTCCAAGCACTCCTTTTTGGAAATCATCAAAAGCTTTCAAAACTTCAGTTTTAGTGTTCATAACAAATGGACCCATCCAGGCCACAGGTTCTTTGATTGGTAGTCCACCAAGTATTAAAACATCCATAGTTGGTGAACGAGATTCTTGATTTAGATCAGCAGTGATAACTATTTGATCACCATCTCGATAGGTAACAAGTTGACCAGTTTTAATTGCACTCTTTTCATCACCAACAGTTCCAAATCCATTTAATACATAAGCTAAAGCATTGTAAGAAGGGTTCCAAGGAATTCTTAATTCAGCACCTGGTTGTAAAGTTGCATGCACTAAAGTAATTGGAGTTTGTGTAGAACCAGGACCTTTGTGTCCTGCAACTTCACCAGCAATTACACGCATGAGCGCGCCACCATCACTTGAAGATAGCAATGCAACATCAGATGCTCTTAAATCTTGATAGGCAGGAGGTGACCATTTTTTAGCTGCAGGTAGATTTACCCAAAGCTGAAAGCCATGAAATAAACCACCACTCATAACTAAATGCTCTGGTGGAGTTTCAATATGCAAAATACCTGCACCAGCAGTCATCCACTGGGTATCACCATTGGAAATAGTTCCACCACCACCATGATTGTCATAATGATCAAAGATGCCATCAATAATGTAAGTAACTGTTTCAAATCCTCGGTGCGGATGCCACGGCGTACCTTTTGGTTCACCTGGTGCGTACTCAACCTCACCCATTTGATCTAAATGAATAAATGGATCTAAATCTGCTAAATCAACACCTGCAAAAGCTCTTCTAACTGGAAATCCCTCACCTTCATGTCCCTGAGGTGCAGTAGTAATACTTTTTACTCGTCTAGATGGAGCTGATGGATCACCAACAACTCTAGGAAGAAGGGTTATATCTTTAACAGTTACTGCTGGCAAAGTGTCTCCAATGATTTTTAATAGTGGTAAATACTACAACTAATTTATTACTGTAAATATTCCCTATAACGCCTTTAACGCGCTAACTACTTTTGTTAGCGAATCCTTTGCATCTCCAAACAGTAAAGTAGTTTTTGGTTCATATAACAATTCATTCTCAATACCAGCAAAGCCTGGACGCATAGATCTCTTCAGGAAAATCACATTTCCAGCTAATGCAACATCTAATATTGGCATGCCGTAGATAGGACAGCCCGGGGTGGTTTTAGCAGCAGGGTTAACCACATCATTTGCGCCAACAACTAAGACAACATCTGTTTGTGGAAATGTTGGATTGATCTCTTCCATCTCAACTAATTGTTCATACGGAACATTTGCCTCAGCAAGTAACACATTCATGTGTCCTGGCATTCGACCAGCAACTGGATGAATTCCGTAGGCAACTTCAACACCCTTTGCAGCTAGTAAATCAGCTAACTCTCGAACTGTGTGTTGAGCTTGTGCAACAGCTAATCCAAAACCAGGAACGATGACAACACGTTGGGCGTAGTTGAGCAAGATTGCAACATCATCAGCAGATCCTGATTTAACTGGACGTGTGTCAGCTTCACCAGTGACAGCACTTGCCTTTGCCGTGAATGCGCCAAATAAAGTTCCAAATAAAGATCTGCCCATGGCATCTGCCATTAAGCGAGTCAGAATAGTTCCAGATGCGCCAACTAATGTTCCAGCCACGATTAACAAAGTAGTTTCTAGTACATAACCAGATGCAGCAACAGTTAATCCAGTAAATGCATTCAAAAGTGAAATAACAATTGGAACATCCGCGCCACCGACTGGTAGTACAAACAAAATTCCAAATAACAATGAAAGTACGCCATTAATAAGAAGTGGAGTAGTGCCACCACTTGAAATTACCCAACCACCACTGGCTAATACGCCAATTAAGGTTAAAGCAATAATCTGGCGACCGAATGGAAAAATTACCGGCCTAGTTGTCATTAACTCTTGTAATTTAAGGAAGGTAATGATCGAACCTGAAAATGATACGCAGCCAACGATTACGGTGAAAACTGTGGCAACAACGACTGGAGTTGTTGCGTCACTTCCAAGCTTTAAGTACTCAACGATCGCAACTAATGCTGCAGCGCCACCACCAACACCATTAAATAGTGCAACAAGTTGTGGCATTTGTGTCATTTGAACCTTACGGGCAGCTGGCACTCCAACTACTACACCAAAGGCAATAGCTGCCAGAATTAAAGTTTGATTGTGTAGTGCTTTTCCACCATTTGCATAAAAGAAAACTATGACGGTTGCAACTGTGGCGCCTAGTGCGCCAATCAGGTTACCCCTGCGAGCAGATTTTGGAGAGGACAAACCTTTTAGGGCCAATATGAAACATATGCCTGCTGCTAAACCAATAAGATCATAAAGGTTACGACTCATTTGTCTTCACCCTTATCTTTCTTTGGTTTGCTTTTGCCTTTAAACATCTGCAACATTCGATCAGTTACTACAAAGCCACCGACCATATTTATAGTTGCCAAAATAACTGCGGCAAGTGCCAGCGATATCTCAAGAGTAGTTTTTGCGTGATCTGCTACAACAATTGCGCCAACTAAAATCACGCCATGAATTGCATTTGCACCACTCATTAAAGGTGTGTGTAAAGTTGTTGAAACCTTTGAAACTACTTCAAAGCCAACAAATACTGAAAGAATAAAGATTGCAAGTAATGCGATCTCATTGCTCATTAGTTCAGATGCCATTACTTACCTTTCTCTCGTCTAGCTCCGTTATGGGTAAGGGTGGCTGAATCAATAATCTCATCGCTAAAGTCTGGCTCGATATTTCCTGTGGGTTTGCCATCAACAGTTTTTGTCATAAGTAAAAGTAGATTCACAACATTTCGTGAGAAGAGCATGGAAGCGTGAAAGGCTAATTGGCTTGGAACATCTTTGCCACCCCAGATTTTAACTCCGCCAGTAGTTGTAATTATTTCACCAGCAACAGAGCCTTCAACATTTCCGCCGGTTTCAGATGCTAAATCCACTACTACTGAGCCTGGCATCATTTGTGAAATCATCTGCGCAGTTACCAACCTTGGAGCTGTGCGTCCAGGAACTGCAGCGGTAGTAATTAGAACATCAGCTGATGCAATATATGGCGTGAGCAATTCACGTTGCTTATTTGCTCGCTCCTCTGTCATCTCTCTTGCGTAACCACCGGCGCCTTCAAGTGCTTCAAGTTCTAAGTTAATAAATTTTGCGCCCATAGATTTAACTTCATCAGCAGATGCTGGTCGAACATCATAGGCAGAGACCACAGCGCCTAATCTTTTTGCAGTTGCAATTGCTTGCAAGCCTGCAACACCAGCGCCTAGTACTACAACTTTTGCTGGAGTTACTGTGCCAGCTGCAGTCATAAGAAGTGGGAAAAATCTAGGGGATAGCTCAGCTGCAACTAAGGATGCTTTATAGCCGGCGCAAAGTGCTTGAGAGGTAAGTGCGTCCATTGATTGCGCTCTAGAGATTCTTGGCACCATTTCAAGTGAAATGGCAGTAACGCCAGCACTGACGGCTGCATCAATTGAATCTTGCGAAGTTGATGGAGATAGGAATGAGATAGTTATTGCACCTTTTTTCAATGTTTTCATTTGATTAGCAGTAAGTGGCTGCACTGATAAGACCACATCACTTGCGGCTAATACATCACCGCTTTTAACTTCAGCTCCGGCATCGCTAAATTGCTTATCTGAGTACTCAGCAGCAAGGCCAGCATTTGATTCAATAACTACTTCTAAGCCTGCTTTGGTTAGTTTAGAAATAATATCTGGCACTAAGGCAACACGTAGTTCCCCAGATTTCATTTCCTTAGGCACGCCAATTCGCATCTGCTTACTTTACCCAACCCTAACTTTACTTATTGCCCATTAAATCACCTTTAGTCAGGTGATATAGCAAGGCTTGAATTGTGGTTCTACGATGAAAAGCCTGGCGCCAAACAACAGATTTCTCGCCATCGATTACTTCAGCTGAAACCTCTTCACCACGGTGGGCAGGCAAGCAGTGCATAAATATGGAGTCCTTAGCAGTTAACTTCATCAATTCTTGCGTAACTGCAAATGGCGTCAAGGCAGCTATTTTTTCTGCTCGATCAGATTCAGAATCTCCCATAGACATCCAAACATCGGTGTAGATAGCGCTCGCACCAGTGGCAGCAGCTTTAGCATCGGAGGTCACTTCAATTTGTGCGCCAGATCGTTTAGCAATTTCAAGTGCTTGATTAACAACACTGGCCTTTGGCGCCCACTTACCACCTGGTGTTGCAACAACAACATGTGCTCCCATGGTTGCGCCCATGATTAACCAAGCAGAGGCAACATTATTGCCATCGCCGATATAAGAAAACTTACGACCCTTTAAATCTTTACCAAATCTTTCATTAATAGTTAACCAATCAGCAAGTAATTGTGTCGGGTGATCATCATCGGTTAAGGCATTGATGACGGGAATCGATGCGTGTTTTCCTAATTCATCTACATCTGACTGAGCAAAAGTTCTAACAATAAGTGCGCTACAAAATCCAGAAATTATCTTTGCAGTATCAGAGATAGTTTCACCACGACCTATTTGTAGATCATCAGCTCGTAAGAAGATTGGTGAGCCGCCTAAATGAGCGACTGCAGTTTCAGATGCCAACCTTGTCCGGGTTGAAGACTTGGTCATATATATTGCTACCGTCTTTTTAGATAAAGCCTTCTTTGCGCGTAGTGGTTTTTTGGCAAATTTACTCGCCGTATCCAAAAGCAATTCAATATCTGCTTTGGACAGATCAGAGGTGCGCAGGAGATCTTTAAGTGGCCGGCTCATTGGTAAATGGTAGGCGATAAATTTGGATTAAGATTTGGGTATGGGATTTCTCGATGATTTACGCATTAAATCAGGCAAGACTGACTTATTAGAGAAGGAAGATTTATCGCCAACTGATGAGGGCGACCATGAACGCTTCTCCCACTACGTTGATAAAAATAAGATCACAGAATCAGCTGTAACAGGTAAACCTGTGCGAGCTTTGTGTGGCAAGAAGTGGATACCAAATCGCGACCCACAAAAATTCCCAGTGTGTCCAACATGTAAAGAGATTCACGCCCGCTTAAAGTAAATTCTCAGTTAAAACCGATACTCTAAAATTCATGAGATCGCGTAAATTATTAATACTTGCAGTTGCTTTCTCATTTGCACTCTCAACATTAACGCCGGCCAATGCCGATAACCCGCCGCGAAGAATATTATCTGGCTGGCTACCAGATTATTCACTTGCTCGTAATCTGCCAACAGTTGAAGGTAATTTAGATTTAATCAGAGATATCTCACCATTTTGGTATGGCTTAACCGGTGAAACAAACATCAAAGATAAATACGCCCTAGGTAAGTACACAACTTCTAAAGAAGCAGTAATTGCTAGATTAAAAGCCAATGGATTGCTATTACTTCCCACCATTACAGATGACACAAAAAAGTTAGTCCTAGCTAACTTACTCGCCAATCCAACATCACGAACCAATATTGTTCAAACAATTAAGTCACTAGTACTTAGGTATAACTACGATGGTATTGACTTGGATTTTGAAGTCTTTTATACCCAAGATGGCAGATCATCTTGGCCAACAACAAAACCAAATTGGATTGCTTTTATAAAAGAGTTATCTACTGCATTGCATGAGCAAGGAAAATTGTTATCGGTAACTACCCCACCAGATTTTGCTCCAGAAACTAAAAGAGCTGGTAATTGGGTTTTTTCTTGGGCAGAAATTGGACCGCACATAGATCGTCTTCGAATTATGGCTTATGACTTTTCAACGGTAAATCCTGGCCCAATTGGTCCACTGCCTTGGAGTGAAGATGCTGTTAAGTATGCGTCAACACAGATGCCAGCTTCAAAAGTTTTTCTTGGAATACCAGGATATGGCAGAGATTGGATTACAAAAGTTGAAGGTGTTTGTCCAAAAGATTTTGCCACCTCAGTTGTAGTGGGCGCAAAAGCTGCGGTTGTAATGCGCGAAGCGGTGACACTTGCAACAACTAATAACGCAGCGATTACTTATAACCCAACTCACGCAGAATCAACTTTTACCTACAAGAAGTCATATGTAGACCCAACAAACTCGGCCAGCTTTTGCACTGCAACTAGGACAGTTTGGTTTCCAGATGAGAAAAGTTATGCAGCCAGAACCAATTTAGTTGGCAAATACCGACTAGGTGGAATTGCTGTTTGGACATTTGGTATGGAAAACACTGCAGCAATTACTGCAGTGAGAGATATTGCAAAATCCATTGCACCAGATCAAGTTATTGGCACAATTGCAACAGATTTAGAGCAGATCGCCTATGGCTCCACCTTTAACTTAACTGGCACTTTCAAACTACCTGATAAAACTCCAATTCCATCCTTAAATGTTAGATTTGAAATCAAAAACAGTTCAGATAACAGTTGGCGAACCTTAGCTGCTGGAGTCACTGATGCTGCTGGGGTAATAGCGGTACCAGTAATCGTGGGACAAAAAAGTGAGATCAGATTAGTCTCTGAAGGTAGTTGGGAAAGATCAGAGGGAAAGACTTTAGAAAAAACAATTTCAGTTATTCCAAAAGTTAGGTTAGATCTACCGGCTTCGCTAAAAGTTAATACAACTTATGCAGTCACTGGACAGGTGTCGCCAAAAAGTGCTGATATCAAGTTAACTGTTAAGCAAGGCGGTAAGTCGATCGGTGATTTCTTAACTGATGCCAATGGCTTATTTACCTTTAATACCAAAATCACAGAGCCTGGTCTTGCTACCTACCAGGTAGTTATTACAGCTGGTAGCAAAAATACCGCCGGTATTAGTGATGAGATAACTGTTTTAGTTAGATAATTAGGCCATGAGTTCTCAAACCCAAGTTGAAGAGACTTTAGATTTAAGTAAGTTTTTCGACAATCTTTGGGTGGCTATTGTTTGGGATGACCCGGTGAATTTAATGAATTATGTAACTTATGTTTTTATAAAGCTGTTCGGCTTTTCAAAAGAGAAAGCACACAAATTAATGATGCAGGTTCACACTGAAGGAAAAGCGGTAGTGGCATCTGGTACACGTGAAGAGATGGAACGAGCTGTTCAACAATTACATGAACATGGCTTATGGGCAACATTACAAAGAGATGATCATGGGCGAGTTTAAAGGATCTGCCGCCGCTAATGATTTATCAGTTGCATTAAGCAATGATGAGTTACACATTCTTATTAATTTAGTTGAGCAATTATTAGAACTACTAGGTGAGCGTAATTTCACTCACCACTACCAATCAGATGATCCCTTTGCCCAACTTATGGCGGCAACGTTTGGAAATATTGAATCACCAATTGATCAACCAGAAGATCCAGTTTTAAAAAGGTTATTGCCCAATGGATATGCCGATCCAGAGAGCGCCGCTGAGTTTCGCAAATACACTGAAGGCTCACTGCGTATGGTTAAGCAAAAGCACCTGCTTTATCTGCGAGAACAATTAGTTTTTCCAGTAGATCATGAATTATCTAAGGCAGATATTGCAGTAACTGATCCAACTCAGTGGCTGATTGCGATTAATGATCTGCGCATAGCACTTGCAGTTAGGTTGGAGATTGGTCAGGATGGATTTGAGAAGTATGAATTAATGAAGGACTCTGATCCACAAAAGCATCTACATGCGGTTTATTACTGGCTGGGTGGGATTCAAGAGAGCCTGATTAGCCACCTTTAGACGAAAAAAAAGTGGGGCCAATTTCTTGGCCCCACTTTCTAATTCAGATCAAGTAATTAGTGATCTTCCTTCATTCCTTCTGCTACGGATTTCATCCTTGCAATCTTTAGGATTGTTAGACCAAATACGCACTTCGCCAAAACGTCAGCAATCGTGTAACCGATTTGACGATTAACAAATGCAGCTGGATCCAATGCGTCTTGTCCCAAGATTGGAAGCAAGTATGCGATTGGATAAACGCCCCAAGTTGCGATCAATAGCAAGCGCAAGCGACCAACGGTTGCTGCAACTCCTGCTGGTTGACGATCTAGAGACTTTGAAAGCTCTACGAACAATACGTACAAGATGTATAGGAAAGGTATTGTTGAAAGAACACCCCAAAGAACTTTGGTGTTGTTGTCAGTTGAAATCTCACCTGGGTAACCAAGTGCGATCATTGCTGCTGATGCTGGAACTAAGCGGGTGATTAATGAAGAAGCCGCTGCCTTAGCAAGAGCAAGAACTGCTACTACCTCAACAAGTAGTAGAGGTACTGTCAGAATCCAGTCAACATATCGGTAACCCTCGTTGAAAGTTCCGTGTCCTGTTCCAACCTTTACAGCGCCATCAACAAATGAATCATCAAATGAATTGAAAATTCTCATGTAGTGGTATGCCGCAATGAATGTAACCATTGATGACATAACTAGTGCAACGCGGTATTTAGGTAGTACACGTGATTGTGAAACTAATGTGTAGATAGTGCAGGCAAGCATTGATACAAGTCCAAATGAAAGAACGTTGTATACAATCCCGAACTGATCTGCAGATAGTGAGATTGAGTTCATCTAAATAAGCCTCCATAGGCATTTAGGTTGCTCACACCCTTTTGGGCATAAGCGAGCAATTTTTCGTAACCCCATATGTAAGCTACGAACAACTGCCTAGGTAAAGAGTGGCTGTTACTAGCCAGTCCAGCAAGGAGATCCACCCTCATTTCACCCGAATTTTTAAGAAATTTTTATGCCAAAAATGGGCAAATCGGACATTTATGCGGGGTAAAGCAAGTGCAAAGGGATATCAAGGCTCGCCATTTACACTTACACAAATGGCCACCTCTGAAATACCAAAGAAGAGCGCCCCTATCGGAATCTTTGACTCAGGCGTCGGTGGGTTAACGGTAGCTAGGGCAATCATTGATCAACTGCCAGGTGAGTCAATTCTTTATTTAGGCGATACCGCCCGTGGCCCATATGGCCCGCGCTCCCTTGCCCAGGTCCGCACCTTTGCCCTTGAGATTATGGATCAATTAGTTGCAGCTGGTGTGAAAGCAATTGTGATTGCTTGCAACACAGCAAGTGCTGCAATGTTGCGAGATGCCAGAGAGAGATATCAGATTCCAGTAATTGAGGTAATTCAGCCAGCTGTAAGGCGAGCAGTATCTGCAACAAGGAGTGGCAAGGTTGGTGTGATTGGCACAAATGCCACGATTGAATCAAAGGCGTATTTGGATGCATTTGCTGCCGCACCACAATTAAGTATTACCTCAAAGGCCTGTCCATTATTTGTTGAATTTGTTGAAAATGGCAAAACCACTGGGGATGAGATTACAAAAATTGCGCAAGATTACTTAGCCCAGTTGAAAACTGCTCAAATTGACACCTTAGTTTTAGGTTGTACTCACTACCCATTACTAACTGGCGTTATCTCCTATGTAATGGGAAATGAAGTTACTTTAGTTTCAAGTGCGGAGGAGACAGCAAAGGATCTATATCGCACCCTAGTTGAGACAAATTTGTTAAATGATCAGGGCGCTCAGGTGAGTCATAGGTTTGTAGCAACTGGAGATCCAGATAAGTTTGCCACCTTGGCTAAGAGGTTTTTAGGCCCTGAGGTTGTAACTGTTACAAATAAGATCTAGTTTTAATAATTTTAAATTAAAGGGGAGTTGATTATGAGTAGAGCAGATGGGCGAAGTGATGATCAGCTGCGCGCAATTAAATTCACCCGTAATTGGCTAAATAACGCAGAAGGATCAGTATTAGTTGAATTTGGAAATACAAGAGTTTTATGTGTTGCCTCATTTACACCAGGAGTTCCAAGATGGTTAGTGGGAAAGGGTGAGGGCTGGGTAACAAGTGAGTATGCAATGTTGCCAAGAGCTACCCACACTAGATCTGATCGCGAGAGTGTTAAGGGAAAATTAGGTGGTCGAACTCAAGAGATATCAAGATTAGTTGGCAGATCATTACGCGGAATTGTTGATATGAAAGCTCTGGGTGAGAACACCATTGTGATTGATTGTGATGTTTTGCAAGCAGATGGTGGAACAAGAACAGCTGCAATTACAGGTGCATACGTTGCTTTAGTTGATGCGTTGAAGTGGGCAAAGAATAAAGGAATTATTGATTCAGTTGAAAAAGTTCTAATCGATTCTGTGGCAGCAGTAAGTGTGGGTGTAATTGATGGGGAAGTAAGACTTGATTTGCATTACGAAGATGATGTTCGAGCCCAAACTGACATGAATGTAGTAATGACAGGTGGTGGCAAATACATTGAAGTTCAGGGCACTGCCGAAGGTGCTCCTTTTGATAAGTCTGAATTAGATAACTTGCTTGCAATGGCTGCCAAGGGCTGCGTGGAATTAACCAAATTACAACTTGAGGC
>OFRA01000119.1_pt1 | contig 19564 bp, 19 predicted proteins | sample 1543001 | NCBI WGS metagenome assembly OFRA01 (sample SAMN07774221, study PRJEB24372) | wastewater metagenome | isolation source: Lake Maggiore Verbania | place: Italy: Verbania | collected 2015-12 | reverse complement strand
AGACTCGCAAGTACAGCAACTCTCGGCGGACCAATCTTGACGACTTGGTTTGTTTTGCAACTCGCAGCACTATTTACTGCATACTTCAGTCGTCGTGAAACACGATCAGGTGTTTTAAAAGTCGCCGCCGTTTTGCTCGTCATACAGCTTGTCGCCGCAAATATTTCGCCGGTAAAAAACACTGGCGAAAGTCTTCGAATCGCAATCGTGCAAGGTGGCGGCCCACAGGGAGTGCTCGCTATCAACGCGAACGCGCGCGATGCCGTTGACCGCCATTTAATAGTCACGCAGACGTTGCAACTTCAAGACAACCTCGACGCGGTGCTCTGGCCAGAAAATGTAATTGACGTAGCCGATTTCAAGCAAAGCCGTGAATACAGCGAGATTGTGGATCAAGCAAAACGATTAAACGCCGAATTTGTGGTTGGCATTACCGAAGACGCAGGCTCCCAAAGATTTACCAATGCCCAAGTAGTGGTTCAACCAAATGGTGAAATCTCTTCTCGTTATGACAAAGTTCGTCGCGTGCCATTTGGTGAATATGTTCCAAAGGGATTGCGCGGTCTTCTGAGCGCAATTGGTGCACCAATGAATCGCATTCCAAGCGATGCAGTGCCGGGTCAAGAACCGGCCGTTTTAAAAATTAGTGATCGCGACTTTGCCGTTGTCATTTCGTGGGAAGCGTTTTTTTCGGGTCGCGCCAACAGCGGCATCGAGGCTGGTGGTTCGGTTCTACTCAACCCAACCAATGGCTCAAGTTACATGGGTTCAGTTCTGCAAACGCAACAACTAGCGACTAACTCGATGCGCGCTCGAGAAACTGGTCGCTGGACACTTCAAGCGGCAACTACAGGTTTTAGCGCAGTCATCACACCCGAGGGAAAAATCACAAATCGACTTGGCATCGGTGAGGCGCAGACTTTGATCGTTGATGTGCCACTTCGAACGGGCCGAACAATTTACTCACATCTTGGGGATGCAATTTTTATTATCTTGCTAGTCATGTCTCTGGTCATCTGTCGATTTAGAAGTCTTGTCAAGCGAGAACAGCAGTGAGCGAAAACCTGATGCAAATCGCTGGCGACAATATTCGTTGTGTAATTGATCTTGAGAACGGCGGCCGGCTCGCATCGCTAATCGCTTTTGATCGCGAGTTGCTGGTAACCAAGGACGCAAAGTTCAATATTCAACAGTGGGGCTCTTACCCCATGGTTCCTTACGCTGGCCGCGTTCGTCGCGGAAAATTTATTTTTGACTCTAAAGCTCATGAACTAGAAATAAGTTTGGCGCCACATGCAATTCACGGCACCGTACTTGATCGCGCATTCTCAGTTATTGATTCATCACATCAGAGTGTCACAATGAAAATAGATCTTGGCGAACGATTCGGTTTTGCCGGAAGTGTTCAACAAACTATTTCAATAAACAAAGACACCATCGACTTTGTTTTGACTCTTTCAACTGATGCAGAGAGAATGCCGGGACAAGTTGGTTGGCACCCTTGGTTTGCTCGGCCATGTCGAATCGAAACTGACTTTGCGCAAATGTATGTGCGTGATTCCGACGGCATTCCAAGCGGTGAAGTTGTTTCTCCACCTGCCGGCCCATACGACGATTGCTTCACAGGTGCACGAAAATCACCAAGAATTATTTTCGATGAGTCAATCACCGTGCAGATTGATAGCGACTGTTCACACTGGGTCGTTTACGACCAACCCGAACATGCAATCTGTGTCGAGCCACAATCGGGTCCACCCGATGGTTTCAATTTGGCGCCGCTCGTAATCACTCGCGATAAACCTCTCAGCAGATTTATGCGCTTTACAGTAACCAAATAGTCGTTTCAGACAAAGGCTCAACAATTCGGTCGTAAATCTAAGCCGATAGGATTTTCTGATGACTAAACCGTTTGATGTCAACGGTCCGATACGAATTGCGTATCTCACATATCGCGGCAAGCCGCATGTTGGTGGTCAAGGCGTCTACTCTCGCCACTTGACAAAAGCCCTGGTAGATCTTGGGCATCATGTCGAGGTTTTCAGCGGTCAGCCCTACCCGATTCTTGATCCACGCATCAAAATGCACAAATTGCCGAGCCTTGATATTTTCAACGACCACAACCCTGGCAGATTTCCCGCATATTGGGAACTGAACACATGGCCAAATCTCGTCGAAGCTGGATTGTTTCTCAAAGGAACTTTCGGTGAGCCGCTCTCTTTCAGCATGCGCGCGCATCGTGTTCTGCGCGACCGCATAAACGACTTTGACCTCGTTCATGACAATCAGTGTCTCGGCTCATCAATCCTAAAAATTGAAAAAATTATTCCAACAATTGTGACGCTGCATCACCCGATCACCAAAGATCGAAAACTAGAGATGGCTCACACAAAAACTTGGTGGAAGCGTCAAGCAATTGGTCGCTGGTATTCATTCGTTTGGATGCAAGGACGAGTCGCGAGCAAGATGCCCCGCGTGGTCGTCGTCAGCGAAAACTCAATTAACGACATTCACACCGACATGGGCGTATCAAAAGATCGAATGCGTCTTGTGCCAGTCGGGGTCGACCCAGATTTGTTCAAACCAATTCCATCTATCAAACGCAAGCCCGCCCACCTGATTACGACTGCATCGGCAGACGTCGCACTCAAGGGTCTTTCATTTTTACTTGAAGCACTTGCCAAGCTTCGCACTGAGCGAGAAGTCCACCTGACAATTATCGGCAAGCCTCGGGCTGGCGCAAGTGCAGACTTGATCGAATCTCTCGGACTACAAGACTGCATCAGTTACGTCTCAGGTGTAACTGACGAACAAATCGTTGAACTTTACGCAGCATCTGAACTTGCGGTTGTGCCAAGCCTGTATGAAGGTTTCAGTTTGCCGGCAATCGAAGCCATGAGCACAGGTATCTGTCTTGTCGCAACAACTGGTGGTGCGCTACCAGAAGTTACTGGGCGCGATGGCGAAACAGTTCTCTCATGTCCGCCAGCAGACACCGAAGCTCTCACGGCGGCCATTCGACGCGGTCTTGATGATCCACAATTGCGAGAAAAGATTGGTCTTGCTGGTCGTCAACGCGTTGCCGAGCGATGGAGTTGGCGTCATTGCGCGCAACTAACAGTTGATCAATATCGCGAAGTTCTTTCAATGCCACAAAATGTGCGCAAGTTGGCAAAGCGAGACGCCAAATAATGCTGACGATCAAATTTGACCGACTGAATTTGAAACCCGGGGACCTCTTTTTAGATGCCGGCACTGGTTTTGGCCGTCATGCATTTGAGGCCGCCCGCCGTGGCGCCAAAGTTGTCGCGCTCGACTATGCAGAACAAGAAGTGACGAGCACTCGCGCAACTTTTGCCGCAATGTACGAAGCCGGCGAACTAAAAGCTGAATCTTTCACGGGCGTAGTCCGAGGCGACGCGACGCGACTTCCATTTGATGATTCAACATTTGACTGCATCGTCACATCTGAAGTTCTCGAACACATTCACGACGACACGTCGGCGATCAACGAATTTGTGCGAGTTTTGCGACCTGGTGGCACGCTTGCAGCAACAGTGCCGTCATGGTTTCCAGAAAAAATCAATTGGGCACTATCTGATGAATATCACGCACCATTTGTTGAAGGTGGCCACGTTCGCATCTATCGCGGCTCCGAATTGCGTGCAAAAATCTCGCAAGCAGGATTAAAAGTTGGAGCAACACATAAAGCACACGGTCTGCACTCGCCATATTGGTGGCTTCGTTGTGCTGTTGGTCCGCAACGCGAAGACCACAAAGCAGTTGCCATGTATAAAAAATTTCTTGAGTGGGACATCATCTCTGCGCCAACAATCACTCGCGCTCTTGATCGGGCACTGAGCCCGATGATCGGTAAAAGTTACGTCGTTTATGCAACCAAACCGACAACTCAACTAGTCGGAGCCAAGTCGTGAATCTTCTACAACAATCACTTGCGGCAAAGCGTGTGCTCACTGACGATCAGCTTTTGCAAACTGCACAGTCGATTGCAGACTTACAACTTGAATCAGGAATGATTCCTTGGTTCGAAGGTGGGCACTGTGATCCATGGAATCATGTAGAAACGGCGATGGCACTCGATGTAATGGGTTTGCATCAAAACTCACGCCGCGCATATCAATGGCTGAAAGAGACTCAACGACCAGACGGCTCGTGGCCGAACTATTACAACAGCGACGGCAGCGTTGAAGATTTCAAATTAGATAGCAACGTCTGCGCGTACATCGGCACAGGACTTTGGCATCACTGGTTGTGCACACAAGACCTTGAATCACTCGGCAAATTTTGGCCGATGCTTGAAAGAGCCATGACATGGGTTCTTGGCATGAAACTCGACAACGGCACGATTCTTTGGGCTCGTGAAGAAAATTCAACGCCTTGGGATTACGCCCTGTTAACGGGTTGTTCGTCGATTCGACATGCACTGATTTCGGCGGCCAATGTTGCTGAAGTTTTGAAGTCACCAAAACCAGAGTGGCGCGAAGCTGCGGCAAAGATTGACGAAACAATTCGCAATAATCGCGACGTCTTCGAACCAAAAGATCGATGGGCAATGGACTGGTACTACCCAGTATTGAGTGGCTCACTACTGGGTGCCGAAGCCAAAGCCAGACTTGAAGATCAATTCGAAACCTTTGTGATGCGAGACCATGGTGTTCGCTGTGTGAGTGATGAACCTTGGATAACAGCATCAGAAACAGCCGAATGCTCAATGGCATTCGCTGCAACCGGAGATACCGACACCGCTCAATTTTTATTGAATACGACGTCCTACCATCGCACTAGCGATGGCTCTTATCTCACTGGTTTGGTCTATCCCGACAAAGTTGTGTTTCCAGCAAACGAAAAGTCGGCCTACACCGGTGCGGCCGTAATTCTTGCAGCTGACTCGCTCTACGCAATTTCTCCGGCGTCGCGAATTTTTCGCTACGACGAATCTTTTGATCTTTAAGATTTCTTAACTTTACGCAACACGCGCAACGATCCAGTTGCTGATGTCTCAACAAACTCTCCAGATTTGAGTGCGGCGCTGTAGATGAACTCAAACGGTGCTTGTCCGCCATCTTTTGGGTCGGCAAAGACGTCATGGATCGCCAAATATCCACCGAGAGCAACTTTTGGCGACCAGCCCGAATAATCCAGCCGTGCTGGCACCTCACCATGCCCGCCGTCAATAAAACAAAATGCCAACTCAGAGGACCACTGTCGACTCGCGGTCTGCGACTCTGCGACTATCGGCACCACGCTGCGCGAGATTTTGGTTCGATTGAGGGTTTGAATGAGTGTCGGAAGAGTATTTAACTTTTGTGTCTTTGGGTCAATCAAAGACTCATCAAACCACTCCCAGCCTTGTTGATTCTCTTCACTTCCAAAGTGGTGGTCGACTGTAAAAAGATACGTATTGTTTTTCTTCGCAGCTGTGGCGAGCCAAATAGTTGATCTTCCACAATAAGTTCCGACTTCGACGATCGGTTTACCCGGATTCTGCCGACATGCCAGATTTGCGGCCTCATATAGAGCATCGCCCTCGACCTCGGGCATAAAACCTTTTGTTGCGATGGCTTGAGACTTCAAATCTGCACTGATTGGCGACATATAAGTTTTTAATTACCAATCATTGACTGAAAATTCTCTTGCCAATTTTTCTTCCACTCGGGCGAGTAGTTTGCAAACTCCTTTGCAAAGTTCTTGCGCGCAGTTTGAACTTCTTCACTCAGCCACCACAAATTGATGTCACCATCTATCGAGTTCGCGTGCTCAGCCGCGCTTGACCCAGAGAGATGCAAGATTTTTACTCTGACCAACTCTGCTAGTAATTCTTTCGCATCTTCTCGAAAGCGGTAGGCATCCACGTCGTAAAAACAAATTGTTGGAATGTTGTTACCGAGGGTTTCAAGCCAAGAGGTGCCAACATAGTTATGAATCACAAGGCGACTTCCGGAGTACTGCTCAGCAATTGGCATTGAATTATCAAAAATTGCCTTCGGCGTAGCATCAGTGATCACCTGTTGTTGTGTCTTACCGAATTCGCCAGGAAACAATCTGATCTTCAACTGTTTTGAGCTTTCGCGAGTTTTAACGAATTCAGCCGTTTGTTCATACATTGTCTGCAATGTGCCCGGCAAAGGAAAATACTGCAATCGGTAAATCTGCTTGGGCTGGTCAAAGCAAATCAATGAATCAAACGTCTTTTCACGTGAGTGCACTTCCATTGCAACCGGCGAAAGAGGCTTGGTGTTACTCGCACCTCTGCTCCATCCCCATGTGTAGTAAAAATCTGCAACTCGAGATTCATAATTTTCGGCAACGTGCGATTCGTCCAAGCCATACCAGCCACCGTGTTGGTGGTAATGAAGTTTCGTACCCAACTCGCACCACTCGGCGGCTAGCAATTTGAAAGTAAAATTAGCCCACAAAGCTTGAGACGAGTAGAGGTGATCTACTCGGTTTGACCTGGCACGACTGACTTTTGTTCTGACGCCACTAAATGCCTCGACTGCACAGACTGGAAGAAACGCAGTCAACATCGAATTAGCGATCTCTGCCAGCGGAGCATCTGTTCGAAAATTCAAAAGCTTTTCTGATCTCCACTGCGAATCAACCTCTGCACGCACAGAGAAACCAAACTGCAAGTCGTCGTGGCTCGCCCACTTACGCCACGAAAACATGGTTGAAATCCAAGAATTTGGCAAATTGCCAGAAAATGGTTTTACAAACAAAATTTTCGGCGATCTATTGACTGAAATCAGTCTCAACAATTTAGAAATAATTTTGTCACGACGACCGGGCAGCACTGAGTTTCGCACGATTACGTCACTGCCTGAAATATCAACCGACTCGGTACCGCCAAAGGTGACTGATTGAAGCACAGCGAGAACCACTTCAGGCAAACTTTGGTGGCTCGCAAAAAACTCGGCGGTATCGGTTGGTGCCGTTACTTTGATTTTTTTTAGAATCTCACCTTGTTGGTTTTTCTCGGCAGAACCAGTTGCAAGTTGTTGACTTGCAACGTAAATCAGATGTAGATAACGCTCCACCCAATCGCCCAAAAGTATGTCGTAATAGCGAGGTGATTTTTCAGCCTTGTGGTATTCATCTAAAAGACTTTTAACGTTTGCTAAAACCACTGGTCGAGCAGAGTCAATTTCTTTCAGACCCTCGCTGACGCGTTGAGCATTCCAGACGATCGTCACTCGTTAAATCTTATCTGTGCCGCTGATTAATCAAGTTCTGTTCTCGACAGATGTAAGAATAGGAGTATGCCTTCTGCTCTCGACGACCTAATTACTCTGCTTGATCTTGAAGTTATTGAAGTGAACATTTTTCGTGGTTTGTCGCCGCAAGAAAATCGCCAGAGAGTTTTCGGAGGCCAAGTAGCGGGTCAAGCACTCGTAGCTGCGGCAAGAACGGTTGACGACAAATCAAGACGCGTGCACTCACTTCATGCCTATTTTTTGCGACCGGGAGATCCAAGCATTCCAATTCTTTATGAAGTCGACAGAATTCGAGACGGCAAAAGTTTCACCACCCGACGAGTGATCGCCATTCAGCACGGCAAAGCAATCTTCAATTTGCAAGCAAGTTTCCAGATCACTGAGCCTGGCCTCGAACACTTCATTGAGATGCCCAAAGGTCTGCCAAAGCCAGAGTCGCTACCTGATTTTAAAACCCGCATGGAGCCGTACAAAGAACAAATCGGCGAGTGGTTTGATCGGCCTCGCCCGATTGACCTCAGATACATCGATGCTGATCCGATTAGTCGAAAAAATTTCAAGAGCCCAGGACAAAAACTTTGGATGCGAGCAGATGGAAAACTTCCAGATGACCCCGTGCTGCATGCGTGCATCGTTACATACGCAAGCGATATGTCGCTGCTTGACACAACATTGCTTCCACATGGAAGATCGTGGACAGAACAAGGAATTCAAATGGCGAGTCTTGATCACGTCATGTGGTTTCATCGGCCGTTCAGAGCCGATGACTGGCTACTTTACGATCAAACTGCAATTTCAACTTCAAATGCTCGCGGTATTGCGAGCGGTTACATCTTTTCGCAGACTGGCGAACTAGTAGTTACCGTCGTTCAAGAAGGACTGACTCGTTTAGTAAACGGTTGAGTTTTAGCGACGAGAATCCATGAACAAACCGCGCAAGGCGGCGTAGTTCTCAATGCAATGACCGGCACCCAACACAACTGCTTCAAGCGGTTCGTTTGACATGTTCACCGGAACGCGAGTTTCATTCGAAATTCTTTCTGCCATTCCGCGCAACAGTGAACCGCCACCGACTAGATACATTCCGCGCTTCAAGAAATCTTGTGACAATTCTGGTGGGGCTACTCCAAGGCACCTGACGACAGAGTCAACCATCTGCGTGACCACGGGATTAATCGCTTCACGAATTTCTTTTGAGGTCAAAATAACTGTTTTAGGCAATCCAGTTACAAGATCTCGGCCGCGCACCTCTGCGTCTGTGTCACCAGGCATTGGCATTGCGCTACCAATTGATTTTTTGATTTCTTCTGCGGTGCGCTCACCAATTGCAATTCCATGATTTCTTCGCACGTGCGACTGAATTTCTGTGTCAATGTCAAAACTTCCAACACGAACAGCCTCCAGGGCAACAATGCCACCGAGACTCAAAACTGCAGTTTCAGTTGTGCCACCACCAATGTCAATCACCATGTTGCCAACTGGTTCATCAATCGGCAAATTTGCACCGATTGCAGCAGCTACCGGCTGTTCAAGCAATTGGGCATCTGCCGCGCCGGCTCGACGCGTCGCATCGGTAACCGCGCGTCGCTCAACTTCAGTAATCGCCGAAGGAACGCAGATCAAAACCTTTGGACGAGAAAATTTAGACACGCCAGCACGTTGCAAAAGCAATCGAATCATCTTTTCTGTAACTTCGAAGTCCGTAATTGCGCCGCCCCGCAATGGTCGAACTGCAACTATGTAGCCGGGTGTTCGGCCAATCATCTGCCACGCTTCTTCGCCTGTCGCAAGAACCTCGCCACTGCGACGATTAACGGCGATAACTGAGGGCTCGTTGATCACGATGCCTCGTCCTTGCATATAAACGAGTGTGTTTGCGGTTCCGAGGTCGATGGCTAAGTCACGTGCCACTGTCAGCCCCTCGTTTGTCTTTGCTTAACGTCACGTAATTGACTGCGTAAGTGTTCGCGAGAGTCGTCGGACAGAGCACTCAAATGTCGTTGAAATGCCGCCATACCTTCAGTTGAGTTGTTTTTTCTTTCCTGAGTCAAAAGTACGAGCGCAAGACTAACGCCGGCCACGATTGAGATAGCCGCAAAAAATACTGCGATTGTTGAGGCAGCAAAAATCATGATGCGTTTGAACTCTTCAAATTTCTTGGATCAGAAATTTCGTGGCTGTTTGTTCCCCAGTCACTTCCATCACGCCAATGTTCTTGCTTCCAAATTGGCACACTAATTTTCAAAGTATCAATTGCATATTGTGCAGCAGCAAACGCCTCAGGCCGATGCGGCGAAGAAACAACGACCAAAACCGAAGACTCACCAAGTTCAAGACGACCAATTCGATGAATCAAGGCGATGCGACCCAAGTCGCACCATCTTGCGCGCATCTCATCGGCGATTACTTTTAACTTTGGTACAACTTGATCTTCGTATGCTTCGTAAGTTAAAGCTGTCACATCGCTTCGTCCTTCAGCATGATCGCGAACTATGCCAGAAAAAACTACAACGGCACCACATGAAGCAACTGTCGCCCATTCGTAGACCTGACCAACATCTAAAACACTCGTAGTCAACTCGAGTCGTGTGTCGGCTGAGAGGTGATTCTGCGACGTTGACATCAAAATCAGTGTATCTCTAGATACGAACTGAGCCCATCGCTACAAAGTTTGGGACGATGAATTCAAATTTGTCTGCCTATCATCTGTCTATGCCGCAAGACCCAAATGATTCGTCCCAAGGATTTCCATTTTTTGACCAGATTGCTAAAGCCATGGCAAGTAGCGGCCCTGTGCAATGGGACATGGCACGACAATTTGCGATGATGACCGCAACAAATTCAGATCCCGAGTTGAATGTCGAACCAACAGCGCGCATCGCCGTCAACCAACTGGCTTCAGTTGCTGATCTTCATGTTCGCGACGTCACAGGTCTTTCGACAAGTGAATCAACAGCGGCACCAAAAATTGATGTCGTGACGCGGTCAATCTGGGTTCATCACACTCTTGACGCATTTAAATTTTATTTTTCAGAATTCTCAAACCCAGCATCCCCGAAACCTGGTTCAGACGAGTTAGCGAACTCAGAAGATCCAACGAGCGCGATGATGTCAAACCTGACAAAAATGATGGCTCCAGCAATGCTCGGTATGTCGGTTGGTTCAATGATTGGGCAGCTATCGCTACGTGCATTCGGGCAATACGACTTACCGTTGCCACGTGAGCCGAAGTCACAACTTTTATTTGTTGCCCGCAATTGTGATGAGTTCGCAACTGACTGGAGTATCAAAGTCGAAGATATGCAAATGTGGTTGTTGATTCAAGAATTGACTTTTCATGCGCTATTTCGGGTCGACCATGTTCGAAATGCAATTACTAAAGCGGTGAAACAACATGTCGCTGGCTTTCGTCCGAATCCCAATGCGCTGGGGCAACGACTCACTGAGATTGATATAACCAACACCGACCCTGCCGCAATGATGCAGAAATTACTTGGTGATCCAACTCTTTTGCTTGGCTCTGAACGCTCAGCCCAACAAGAAGCGCTGGCACCAAAACTTGACGCAATGATTTGTGCGATTGTCTGTTATGTCGACCACGTCGTAGACACAGTTGCGAGTCGAATTCTTGGCAATGGCGCCCAAATCTCAGAAGCAGTGCGTCGCCGCCGGGTTGAATCGAGCGCACAAGACCAATACGTCGAGCAACTATTTGGCATTCACCTGACAAATACGCAAATTGATCGTGGCCAAAGCTTCATTTCTGGGGTGATTGAACGCTCTGGCGAGCAAGGCCTTGCTCAACTTTGGTCGCAAGATGGAAATCTCCCTACCCCAAACGAGATTGCAGCCCCCGGACTTTGGATTGAGAGAATTCGGCTCTAACGATTTGTTTTTCCCGAGAAGAAATAAACCGAGCCAGCAATACAGGTCACGCCCACTGCTGTAAATCCGACGGCGCCAGGCAGAGTCAAAATTACTGCAATTAAACCGAACCCGACCCACGCCAACTGGTTGCGTGTTTCAAATCTCACAAAGACTCTCGCACGATTTGCATCTGGTGCTTCACGCTGAATCACCGACTCAAATGCCAGGCGTCCAACTGAACCCATTCCGTTTGTGACAGCAATCAAAACAATTCCAGAAGTGATGCCGCCGACAACTCCAGCAATTACTCCAGTCAGACCGATTGTCAGATAAGCAAAGATCATCATCTTTCGCTCCGACATCAAGCGTCGCAACAATGGTGCAACCGTATTTGCGATCATGATTGCCAAACTTGAAAGTCCGATAGCTAACCCAAACCATGCAGTGCCTGCGCGTTCATCACGAAGCCAAAATGCAACATGAAAGAAGAGGAACCCGATCACGCCGCGCAGAATCATCATTGATGACCCGATTCTCTTAACTAAATTGTTTCGCAACTCTTCTGTTTCAATCTCTTCAACTTGTGATGGAGCCGTTGCAATGTGCCGTGGCAATCGAAGTGCAGCCAAACCTGCCAACCCGAACATCGTCGCCGACATACACAGCGTTATTCGTGCGTCAATTAATTGCAGAAGTCCGGCAGGAATTGCAGCGGCAAAACCCATTAATCCTGAAAGAAGACCGAGTTTGCCGTTTGCTGAAACTAACTCGTCATCGTTTTTAACTAATGTTGGAACAAGTGCAGCTTTGCTGACGCTATATGTGCGAGCTAACACCAATGAAATAAATGCCAACGCGAAAAGCGAAAGTGAGTTCAGCCGCGAAATCATCGCCACGACCGTTGCGCAACGCAAAGCACTGACTAAAAACACGGTGAATCTGCGACCACCCGGAATTCGATCGATGACCGGACCGATGAACGGAGCAATCACCGCAAACGGGGCCAAACTCACTGCCAAAAATAAAAGCACCCGACTGCGCGCTGCATCTGGGCTGATCGATAAAAACAAAGAGTCTGCAAGTGCGACTGCAAACGCTGCTTCACCACATGCGATTAATGCGTGAACCCGACCAAGTCGTCGCAGTGGCGAGGCTGGGGCAAGGCCCGACTTTGAGAGTGCTATGCCCCTATTTTCTCGTACTTATAGCCAAGCCCGCGGATAGTCACTACAAGCTGTGGTTCTGAGGGCTCTTTCTCAATCTTCGCGCGCAGACGTTTGACGTGAACATCAAGCGTTTTGGTGTCACCGAAATAGTCGGACCCCCAAACTCGATCGATCAGGGTATCGCGCGTCATAACTCGCCCAGCGTTCGCCATCAATATGTATAACAACTCAAACTCTTTAAGCGGAAGTTTTGTAACTTCACCACGAATCACCACAACATGTTGCTCAGGATCAATTGAGACTGCACCGATCGCAACTGTGCCCACACCAGTTGCTTCGTCATCTGTTTTTGATAATTCGCCACGCCTAAGAGCGGCGCGCAACCGAGCCACTAACTCTCGCAACCGATAGGGCTTGACTATGTAGTCATCAGCACCAACTTCAAGCCCGACGACCGCATCTATCTCTGCGCCTTTTGCCGAAACCATGATTATCGGAACCGAACTCTTTTTACGGATCTCACGACAAACATCGGTTCCCGAAATCTTTGGCAACATAACATCAAGCAACACTGCATCTGGACGAACCGTGTCAAAAACTGCCAGAGCCTCTGCGCCATCACGAGCGACTTCTATTCGAAAACCTTCACGTCTCAAACCAACTTGAAGCGCCTCAATAAATGACTCTTCGTCATCGACAACCAAAATTGTCGGCATTGAATTATCGATGCTCATGCCATTACTCCCATTTGATTTTTCGCTAATTCTTTTGTTTTAACCATTACCCGTGGCAACCGAACTGTAAATGTCGAACCAACACCTTCTTCTGATCTGACGTCAATTGCCCCACCGTGCTCTAAAACAATGTGCCGAACAATTGAGAGTCCCAGTCCAGTTCCACCTGTTGCTCGGCTTCGTGCTTTGTCAACGCGATAGAACCGCTCAAAAATTCGCTTTTGATCCCGCTCGGCAATTCCAATGCCATGGTCAGTCACACTCAACACAATTTCGTCGTCTTTAACCGCGCTGTTTACATTTACGACTCCACCTATTTCGCTGTACTTAATCGCGTTGTCGACAAGGTTTGAAAATACCGAAACTAGTTGCGAACGATCTCCGCGCACCAGCAACTCTGCAGATCCCGTCAAAGAAAGACCGAGGCCTTGTCGCTTGGCTGCGTGTTGATTTGTGCTTACTACTTCGACAAGAACAGTGGCAAGGTCGATATCAGTCCATTCTTCAGTGCCACCAAATTCAACACGCGAGAGATCAAGCAAATCGTCAACGATTCGCGACATTCGATGTGACTCAGTGACGATTCGCTCGGCAAGTCGCCATACGACTTCAGTTTGAGTCTCACCATTCAACGAATCTGCAAGTGCGGCAACAGCACCAATTGGTGTCTTTAGTTCGTGACTTAAGTTTGCAACAAAGTCCGTTTGAACGGTGTCGATTCTTGACTTCTCAGTGATGTCTTCAACTGTGACTATTCCTCGTTGATCGTCCATTGACTGACCACTGATTTTGAAATACCGAGTGGTCCCCGCGACCGCTTCAAGAATTCTTTTGCCAGACTTTGCAACTTTAATTTCGTCGATCATTGCATCAACCGCTTGATCAACCAAAATGTCTACGTATCGCACACCCGTCATCGCCGCAGCGGCATTATTTCTCACACGACGATCTTGTTTTAGGTCAACGATGACTATGCCAATTGGCAACAAGTCGAGCGCGTCCATAAATCTCTCAAGCTGATCCTCTGGCACCTTGGCTGTGACCAGACTTTCACTTTTGATTGCGTTGTTCAGTTTTCGAGTTGAGCGCTTCGACAAAAAAAATGCCAAAAATGTGGCTATCGCCGCACCTGAAAAAAAAGAAATTAGGCCCACGATTTGTGGCTCAAATCATTGCTCTTTTGTTGGCAGCAGAATTTCACCGGTTTGGTCGCCGATTCGAGCTTTATAACGGTCGATGCCACCTCTTTCACGCACCCACCCAGTCACGATAAACCGAGTTCGTTCACTGACATTCACGGCATGGTCGCCGATTCGTTCGTAGAAGCGCGCGACGACCGCAAGTTGAACAGCAACTTGGAGATCAATTTTTGACTTTGAGTGTGATTCAAAAATTTGCTGAATGAACTGGCGATGCAAACTGTCAAGGTACGAGTCCATATCGTCAATTGCGGCTGCTTTTGACGCATCGCTCTCTTCGAACGCTTCCATCGTGGCCGCAAACAAGTTTTGCGCTTGTTCACTCATCTTTGAAATAACACCTCGCAACATTGGGTCGATGTCGTGGCCATAAATTCTTCGAGCCGCCTTACAAATGTTTACAACTAAGTCTGCTGATCGCTCAAGTTCGCTAGCAATTTTGATAATTGCGACAATTTGCCGAAGATCCGCAGCAACTGGGGCTTGCAGGGCCAAGATTTCAAAACACGCTGCTTCAAGTTCTGCACTACGACCGTCGAATTCATCATCTGCCTGAACGAGATAATCGGCACCTTCTAAATCGCCGCTCAGGAGAACGGCGGTTGCCCGCGGAATTGACTCAGTCAACGATGCACCTAAACGAATAACTTCAGCGCGAGCCGACTCAAGATCATTGTGGAAATTTTTGCGAATCTCGTCCACTGCTAACACCTTTCAATTACGAATTTACCTGATGTTTTAACCGGCAAACACTGACCTAACGGTAGCCCGAAAATGGTTAACTTAAGAAGTCTGCCAAGTGACTACGAGATGAACAGATTGTTTGCTTACCTGACTTGAGTTGCAACAACCCACTCGTGTAGTCGCTGCTGAGCATCGCCGATTTTTTCACCCGACGTGTGAGCAATCCAATTGTCATGGCTACCTAATTCAAAGTGGGCAACATCTTCTGCCGTCAAAAATCCTAAAACCTTGTCTAACCAGGCCCGATGTTTGGGGTGTGTCAACGGGACCAAGACCTCAACGCGACCGTCTAAGTTTCGACCCATCAAGTCTGCAGAACCAATCAGGTGCAACGGCGAATCATCTTCTAAACCGTGTTCGAATCGATAAATTCGCGAATGTTCCAAATAGCGTCCCAAAATTGACCGCACCACTATGTTCTCAGACATGCCAGGCACTCCCGCCCGCAAACAACAGATTCCCCGAACAATTAACTGAATTCTCACGCCGGCATTGCTTGCCGAATACAACGCATCAATGACTGCTGGGTCAGAAATTGAATTCAATTTCAAAGTAATTCGACCTTTGTCTCCGAAGGTTGCTTCACGATGAATCAATTCAAGGATTCTGGGTCGCAATTGATGTGGCGCCACAAACAAACGCAAATAGTCCGGCTCTTTGGCGTAGCCAGTCAAATAGTTAAACAACTCGGTCGCATCGGCACCAATTTGCTCTTCGCATGTGAAGAAACCAATATCTTCATAAAGTCTTGCCGTGGTCGAGTTGTAGTTTCCGGTACCAATGTGCACATACCGACGCATTTGATCGCTGTCTTCACGAACCACCAAGATGCATTTCGAGTGGGTTTTTAAGCCGACGATGCCATAAGTTACGTGAACGCCCGCGTATTCAAGTTCTTTAGCCCAAGCAATATTTCGTGCTTCATCAAATCGAGCCTTGATTTCTAAAACTACTGCAACTTGTTTTCCTGATTCAGCAGCCCGTACAAGATGCTTGGCAATAGATGAGTCGCCTGACGTTCGATAGAGCGTCATCTTTATTGAATGTACTTTCGGATCGCTGGCTGCCTGACCTACAAATGCTTCAACCGAAGAATTAAACGATTCGTGTGGATGGTGTACAAGCAACTGGCGTTCTCGAATCACCTGAAAAATACTTTGACTGTTGTATTCAGCCGCAAGCAATCGGCCGGCAGTAAGTGGCGGCCAGGGCTTGAATCGCAAACCTGGAACATCAAGTGACGCCAATTGATTGAGTGCGTTCATCTCAATCATGCCGTTATGGAAAGTCACATCTGAGGGTTCAAGTTCAAGTTCTTCACACATCAGATCTAGAACTTCTTGCGTTGTGCCCAAGGGTATTTCGATGCGAACAGCGCGACCGAAGCGACGGCGACGGAGCTCCATTTCTACTGCTGCCAAAAGATCTTCGGCGTCCTCATCATCTAGCGAAAGGTCTGCATTACGAGAAACCCTGAAAACAAAACACTCTTCAATTGACATTCCCTGAAACAACCTAGAAAGATTTGCCGAGATCAATTCTTCAAGCAATACAAAATGATTTTGACTTCCGACGCGCATGAACCGTGGCAAATTCTTAGGAATCTTCAGACGGGCAAATCTTTTTTCGCCCGAATTTGGATCACGGGCGATTACTGCCAGATTTAGTGCGAGATTCGAAATATACGGAAAGGGGTGCGCCGGATCAACAGCCAACGGCGTCAGTACGGGAAAAATGCGCCGATCAAAATCATCGGAGAGGCTGGCTCTTTGCTCAGCACTCAACTCTTGCCAACCGAGTATTCGCACATCCGACTTTGCAAGTTGAGGAAGTAGCTCGTTAACCCAAACGCTGTGCTGGCGGTTGACAAAGTCTTGGGTTCGCGCAGTGATCTCTTGCAACTGCTCAACTGGGGTGCGACCGTCTGGCGTTCTTGTTGCGATATCTGCAGCGATTTGGTCTTTCAACGCAGCAACTCGAATTTGATAAAACTCGTCAAGGTTCGACGAGCAGATCGCCAAAAACCGACACTGCTCAAGCACCGGGACGTTTGCGTTACTAGCCAGAGTTAGCACTCGATCATTGAAGTCGAGCCAGCTCAACTCGCGATTTATATAACTTTGTTCGATGCTTTCATCGTAGGAATCCGAGTCGGCTTTACTAGCCAATGCAAAACGATTTCGCCAAAATGTCATTTGAATTTCATTTCAACGACATCTTTGGTCGATGATAAAACGCTGACGCGTCTTTACTTATTCGGCGGCAGTCGCTGACGAAGATTCAGCTACGACGCTTGGTGCTGCAGTTGCATCAGCTGCAACTGGATAGCCGAGCTCCCATTCAATGCTGATTCGTTCGCGTTCAGCATCTTTGTTGACTCGCTCTTGATTACGACGGAACTGTGGATCATTTCGGGGCAAAAGAATTAGGCGAGCAAGTGTGCGCGCACGAAACTCTTCGAGAAGATTTTGGTCACCGTAGTCTCCGTAGACCTCCCAGTGAGGTGAAACAGAGCCGAGATACACAATGCGAGCATGACCACGTGGTGGCTCGTTAAGAGTCGTTGCATCTGCATAATTTGACATTTCAGGCCCTTCTATTAGTGAGTAAATCCTACCGCCGAACAATCGCGTTCTAAGATGAGCAATTGTGGGGTCAAATTCAGACGCAATCATTGCCGCTCTTGACGTAGGAACAAACAGTTTTCATTTAGTTGTCGCAAAACCAGTCGAAAACGGCTTTGAAGTAATCGCCAGCGAAAAAGAAGTGATACGCCTTGGTCACGGGGCCGGAGATATGAAGCAACTTGAACCAGATGCAATTGAACGCGGTATCTCTTCTCTCAAAAGAATGCGCGAGATCGCTGAAGTACATAGCGCCGAATTGCGAGCGGTCGCGACAAGCGCCGTTCGAGAAGCGAAAAATCGAAATGAATTCTTAAAGCGTGCACGAAAAGAAGCCGGTGTCAATCTTGAAATAATTTCAGGAATTGAAGAAGCCAGACTCATTCACCTCGGGGCCAAATATGCCGTTGCCGTTGGAGAGCAGCCGATGTTGCTTTGCGACATCGGGGGCGGCTCAACCGAAATAGTCATCGCCGTCGGTGATGAAATCTTGCTTTCAAGAAGTTTCAAACTCGGGGCGGTCCGTCTGACCGACAGATTTTTTAGCACTGATGCCTTACATCCGAGTGCAGTTAGCAGCTGCCGCAAATTCGTTCGCTCAATGCTTGCGACCATAAAGCCGGAGGTAGCCGAACTGGGTTTTGAGGTGGCTGTTGGTTCTTCTGGAACGGTCGAAGCAATAGCCAAGTTGATTCAGCAACTTAACAAACAACCCGAACCCAAGTCTTTCAATCGATACGAATTCAGCACCGACGAAATCACCAACCTGCTCGACTCACTTGCCGACGTACCAACTGTTAAAGAGCGTCAAAAGGCTTTTGGCCTTGACGCATCTCGGGCTGACATCATTTTGGCTGGAGCTGTGATTTTAGAATCTGTTGCACTCTCATTTGGCGCAACAAAATTCATTTATTCCGACTATGCGCTGCGTGAGGGTGTCTTGTTCGACACGCTCGCCCGCGAAAACTTGCTGAATCATCCCGAGGATGTTGACCCCGCTCTGCACAGCGTCAGACAACTAGCCGATCGCTGCGACGATCGTCCTGAGCACTCTGCACATGTCGCAAAGATTGCGACATCGTTATTCGACGGATTACAGAAAAAACTTAAATTGCCTGCTCAGTCTCGAAGATTTCTCGAGGCAGCAGCATTACTAGCCAATGTGGGTGTCGTTGTTTCGCACTCAAAACATCACCTTCACTCTTATTATGTGATCAGAAATTCTGAGCTAGTCGGACTAACAGATAGAGAAATCGAGTTGATTGCTCTAATCGCCCGATACCACCGTAAAAGTGCACCAAAACAGTCGCACCCCGAATTCGCTCAACTTGACGAATCTGACCAACAACTTGTGCGATCACTTGCAGCAATTTTGCGCATCGCAATCGGCCTTGACCGAACCCAAGATGGTCGAGTTAAGTCGGTGACTGTGCGATCAGAAGACGAGCAGTTTCTAATCTTTGCCAAGGCTCCGGCAAAAGCCGATTTAGAACTTAATCTTTATGCAGCAAACGAGCGACGAAGTTTGTTGGCAGAAATCTTAGAAACAAAAGTAAAAGTTCTACCGCTTAAATAAGCGCGTGTTTGCTCGTCGTGACGACGAGAGCGCTTGTCAATTACTTGGTGTCAGGTTTTGGAGTCTGATCTTTTTGCGAATCAGAGAGACCCTCAGCGAGACCCTTTTTGAGTTCGCTTTGAGCCTTGCCTAAGTTTCGAGCAATATTCGGAAGGCGCTTGCCACCGAATAGCACTACTACAAGCAAAATGATGATCCAGATTTCAGGTCCGTTGAACATACGACAACTCTAGCATCGGTACCCAAAAATGCGCTAGGCATTACAGATGCTGGAATGCGTAATAAATATAAGTGAGGGTCGACGACTTGACGTAATTAATGAGATTCGACGCACGCTTGGGCACGATGTTCTAGATGTTCACAGCGACTATCACCACCACCGCAGTGTGTTCACAATCGTTGGCTCTAATACTCCTCACAAA
>OFRA01000118.1_pt1 | contig 19648 bp, 20 predicted proteins | sample 1543001 | NCBI WGS metagenome assembly OFRA01 (sample SAMN07774221, study PRJEB24372) | wastewater metagenome | isolation source: Lake Maggiore Verbania | place: Italy: Verbania | collected 2015-12 | reverse complement strand
TTACAGTTTCTGTAAAAGAAGATGAATGGATGGAAGTTGGTGCTTGGGTGTATAAGCATTTTAACGAAGTGTCTGGAATTTCATTCCTGCCGCATTCAGATCACTCTTATAAGCAAGCTCCATATCAAGAAGTAGATAAGGCAGAATATGATGCACTTGTTGCAAAAATGCCTAAAGAAATTCGTTGGGAAGACCTGTCTTTCTACGAGACAGAAGATGGCACTTCTACCAATGCCACGCTTGCCTGCAGCTCAGACGGAAACTGTGAGCTTGTGGATATTTCTTCTTAGTGGTAGAATAGTATTGGTGTAAAAACCAAATTTACAGGGCACCGTGTCCTGTTAGGAGATGATAAAATGGCTAAATTTGCAAAAGCAGATTTAAACAAAGATGGGAAAGTAGTTATGACAGAACAGATTTTAGCAGCGCTTGGAACTTATGCTCGTGCATTTCTTTCAGCAGCAATTGCTCTATATATGACTGGCAATACAAGTCCAAGAGATCTTTTGATGGGTGGATTTGCCGCAGTGGCTCCAGTTATTCTTAAGGCTCTAAGCCCAGCAAACAAAGAGTTTGGGTTTACAAGCAAGTAATTTAACCGTTACTATTAGGATGGCTCCTGTGCTAAAATAAGCATAGGAGTTTTCCTATTTAGGAGTACTAGCAAATGGCAGGAAAAAAGAATTTCGAAGTAGACCAAAACGCTACTTTTTCATTTATTATCGAGTATAAGGATAATAACGGAAACCCTATTGACTTAGATGGATCTTCAGCAAAGTTACAAGTTCGTGATACAGCGGGCGGAAGTAAGCTTGCGTTTTCTTTAACCTCACCAAATGGCGGAATCATTATAGATGAACCAAATGGCAAATTAACTATTAAAATGACTCCTACACAAACAAGCAAATTGTTCTATCCAAAATCGTCATACGACATTATGGTTACAGATAGCAATTTAAATAAAACTAAATTACTAGAGGGCTTCATAACCTTAAGTAGATCGGTAACAATATAATGGTAGAAACAGTAATAGTAACCGAAGTTGTCAATGATGTAATAATTTCTTCCCCTGGACCCCAAGGACCTAGAGGAAGAACAATCCTTAACGGAGAAGGTGTCCCTGCTGGGAACCTAGGCCTAGAAGGAGATTTTTACTATGACAAACTTACGACTAGATTCTATGGACCAAAACTATCCAATACCACCTGGGATACTGCAACAAATTACCTTCTAAGCACAATGACGTTGAGTTACCCATTTTCAATTGCTCAGGTTACAGATCAAGGATCCTATTGGGCTCTTGAGATAACCCACAATATGGGCTATAACCCAAATGTTACCGTAAAGAATTCCGCAGGCGATATATTAGAAACAGGAATAGACTATAATAGTATTAACAAGATAACACTGACAATGGCTCAACCATTCGGTGGGATAGCTTACCTATCCTAAAGGAGAATAGAAAATGGCAAGATTATTTGTAACTGATATCAATCTTAATAAGAATGAGCTTCAGAATGCCAGAATTCAGGGATTAAGCTCAGCACCATCTGCCCCTGTACCTGGACAAATTTATTACAACAATGCAGAAAATGTAATGTACTACTACAATGGACTAGCTTCACCAAATGGTCCATGGGTGCCAATGAATGCATCCGAAGAAATTGTTCAAGATATTATTGGTTCTTCTGTTCTAGGTGGAACAGCAATAACAACAACCTATGATGACATAGCTGGAACAACAACAGTAACATTAGACGATACAGCAGTGACAGCAGGCTCATATGGGTCAACAACCGAAATTCCTACATTTACAGTAGACGCTCAAGGTCGCTTAACTGCCGCAAGCACAGTAAGCGTAGCAACACAATTAGATTTAGGTGCAGATAATGCACACGGTGGATATAAGCTAGACCTACTAACAGATTCAATTAAATTTGTTGGCGGAGAAGGAATAGATACCGAATACACAGTAGATGAAAATCTTCACACAATTACAATATCTGGAGAAGATGCATCAACTACCAACAAAGGTATTGCTTCATTTGAAACTGCAGACTTTACAGTAGCATCAGGTGCAGTATCTATTAAGAATGTAGATCTTGGCACACAAACCACTGGAGACTACGTAGCAAATATTACAGGAACAGCTAATGAAGTAACAGTTAGCCCTACATCTGGAGAAGGAACCACAGTAACAATTGGTTTGCCAGATGATGTAACAATTACTAATAATTTAACAGTCGGTGGAAACCTTAATGTAACTGGAACAATTAACTCAGTAAATACTACTCAGGTAAATATTGTTGATAATAAGATCAATCTTAATACTGACTTTACTGGAACTCCAACAGTAGATGCTGGAATCCGTGTAGAGCGTGGAACTAGCACCGATGTTGAAATTTTGTGGAGAGAAGCGCAAGGATCTTACCAAGCCGCTACAACATGGGGACTTACTAATAACGGTACAGACTACCATGCAATAACAAGAAAATTTTCAGGCCCAGTTGGAAATGGAACTCTAACACAAATTCCAGTAACCCATAAGCTTGGAGCAAGAGATGTTACCGTTCAGGTTTATGACTCTAATACATATGACACCGTAGAGTGCGATGTGGTTAGAACTTCTGTTGATATTGTAACGCTAGGATTCACAGTCGCACCCGCAGCTGGAGCATATACGGTAGTAATCGTAGGCTAAGGAGGACTTAAATGTCTGTAAAAAGATTAGTCCCCCTTCATGCCATAGCATTAGCAGACAATCCAGAAAACCCTAGAATTGGTGATATTTACTTTAACACTGCTTCAGAAGAGTTAAGATTTTTTGATGGTATTAATTGGGGCGCAGTTGGCGGAACCATAACAGGACTACTTGATCATATACACACTTATGATGGAGCAATTTTTTCTGTAGATTCTGTAGAAGTTCCCGCAAACGATATAATTGATGGTGGTACTCCTTAATGCCAAAAATAAGAATAAAAAGAGGAACCACATCCCAGTGGCTTGCATCTACAACTCCTTTACTAACTGGCGAATTAGGGTACGACTTAACAACTAAAGTAATTAAAATAGGAGACGGAACAACCCTGTGGGCTAATCTTAATAGTTACAGCGGAGGTTCTGGTGCTCAAGGTGACCCAGGCCCACAAGGTGACCCAGGTCCGCAAGGCGATCCAGGGCTTTCTATTATTTGGTCTTCATTATGGGACGGCGGAACAACTTATCCATTAAACTATGTTGTTTCATATAACGGATCATCTTATATTAAAAAGACTATGGAATCAATTGGTTCTTTTCCACTTCCAACAAATACTAATTTTTGGGAAGTGCTTGCAGAAAAAGGCGCAGACGGACAAAATGGATTACAAGGTGACCCAGGTCCGCAAGGTGACCCAGGCCCACAAGGTGATCCAGGGCCAGCAGGAGAGTATCCAAATTATTTAGGAGACTATAACAACGGAGTTGGTTATCCAATTGGCGGAATTGTAAGTATTAATGTTGGAAGTCCTTATGGAAATCCAGGACAATTATTTATAAAGATTGGTAATCCAGGTAACCCAGGATATCCACCAGGAGGTACCGATTGGCAAGAATATACACAAGGTCTTGTAGTTGCAGGAATTCCAGCATACCTGCCATTAAAAGCATTTCAAGAAGCAAGTAATTACACAGTTAACTATGAATATTTTAGCCACGCTACATATGGAAATGCAATCGCAATTGCAAGAACTCCACAAGTAGACGCTTACATGAATTATGCAGTTACATCAGGAGTTCCTCAAATTTGGAAATTTGAATCAATGGGGTCACATGCAAGCTTTGAATTGCTATTAGGTGTACCAACTCCAAATACAGAAAATGTTACTCCAAATAAACAAATTTGGACTTTAGCATATGATGTATACGATTATGGAGATATTGCTTCTTTACTTACAAACGGAAATGAATACGCAGTATTTTTAAAGAAGACTGGTGGAACAGCAGGATCATCGGCAGCCGCTCTAGCAGCAGCAAATGAATATACAGATACTGCTATATCAGGTCTAAGTAACTCAATAGATGACATTTATGTTCCTGTCAGCCTAGTTGGAGTAGCAGATGGTGTTGCCACACTTGGCGCAGATGGCAAAATTCCAGACTCTGAAATACCAGCGGGAATTGCAAGAGATACAGAAATCCCAAGTTTAACAGGATATGCAACAGAAACATATGTAAATACAGCATTGTCTGGACTTGTTAATTCTGCTCCACAGTCATTAAATACTTTAAAAGAGCTTGCAGACGCACTTGGATCAGATGCAAACTTTTCAACCACAGTGACAACAGCTTTAGGAAACAAACTAGATTCTTCAACAGCAGCAACCACATATTTATCAATATCACAGCCATCAGTAGATTATTATATTACAAATTCTGGATCTGGCGGATATCTTGTCAATGGAGTTTTAAACGGAACTATAAATTTTGTAAAGGGTAAAAAATATCGAATTGTTGTAAATGCTACAGGTCACCCGTTCTGGATACAAACAGTATCAGGTGCATATTCAGCAGGAAATGTTTATTCTACAGGTATAACAAATGCTGGAACAGCCAACGGAGCAATTCTTGTAGAATTAGCACAGTCTGCACCAGATAATTTATACTACGTATGCCAATATCATTCTTCAATGCGGGGATCAATAAATTCAACAGTTGAAGGAGCAGCACTAATAAGTGCAAAATCTTCATCTTACACAATTTTACCTTCAGATGGATTAAGCCTTATAGAAATGTCTGCGGGTGGTACATTAACAATATCAGACTCTTCTTCCTTTCCCGTAGGATTTTCCGTAGATGTTTTACAAACAGGTTCATCTCAAGTAACAGTAGCTGGAGATGGATTTACTCCAAACTCTACGCCAGGATTAAAACTGAGAGCACAATGGAGCTCTGCAACATTAATGAAAAGAGCCTTGAATTCTTGGGTGGTCTTTGGCGATTTGAGCGCCTAAAATGCGTAGAAGATCTCGCAAAAAATCTATAAGAAAAATAACAGTTCCTAATCTATCTGGACTAACAAGATCTCAAGCACAAGCAGCATTATCTGCAGCAGGACTTACTTATTCAGAATCTACAACAAATACTTCAGACTCTCTATTAGGAAACACAATTTATTCACAAGATTTTGCAGCGGGATCAACAGTTGTAAATGGAACCGTTTTACCTTTTGTTTACTATAATTATGTAGACCCAGGACCAGTAATTACTTATGGGCCTTGTGAGGCATACGGAAGCGGAACCAATGCAGGGAGCGGCACACAGTGCTCTGGAAACTATTATGAGTCTTATACAGACTATACTTATAATACACGTAAAAAAATATATTCAAATGGATCTTGGGATGGAACTTCTTACACAACCTCTGGGTGTGGCACAACAACAGAAAGAACAGTAAACTCAAGTTCTCAAGTTGATGGGCAATGCGGATATACTGCTCCAGTTAGCATAACCTATGGCGCATGCGAAGCATATGGCGGATACATTGCAAACTTAGGAAGCGGAAGTTATTGTAGCGGAAGCAATACAGTTTATTGGACAGATTATAGATACAATGCTCAGAAAAAAATATATGTAAACGGATCTTGGGACGGATCATCATATACAACATCTGGATGCAGTACAGTAGATTCAAGAACTATAAATTCAAGTAGCCAAGTAGAAGGTTCTTGCGGATATACAAATCCAATAAGTTATGGCTCATGTCAGGCATATGGTGAAGCAGTTGGCAGCTCGCCAGTAGGTGGCGGAAGCTACTGCAGTGGAACCTACACTATAGGGTATCAAACCTGGCCATATAATGCTAGGAGAACAATTTTAGTAAATGGATCATGGGACGGTTCTTCATACGATTACTCTTGTGGAACGATTAATCAACAAATTGTTGTATCAAATCAACAAATAGATGGTTCTTGTGGTTATGTTTATGTTCCACCTCCTCCAGCAAATCAGTGGTATTGTACAGAATCATATAATGGCGGCGGAGTTGGAAATTGTGGTTACACCATGCCTGGGTATAATAACTCAGCAAGCGGTAGCGGATTTAGCAGACAGTGTACCTATGGAACATCTTACCCAGCATGTCAGTCTACTAATCCATATACACCTCCTCCAGCATGTTCATCATATAAATATCAATGCAAGAGCTATGACGTAACAAACCCAGTTAGCAACAATTATTCTACATGCTACTCAGTTGGACAATGTGCAGCTAATAATAACTCTGATAGTTCTAGAGCTAGCTGTTGTGCAGATTAGGCATGATATGCTATTTACAAAATTTCTTAGAAAAGGTATAATCAATATATGATTAATTTACAAGAAGAAGACTGGTTTATTCCAGGGGTTAAACAAGTAAAGATGGGCTTAGGCGAGTCTGCAAGACAGATTGCCGTTGTTATTGATAATCAGATAGCCTTCTTCATTGGTGTCAAACATGAAATTGCAGAAAAACTTATGAGTGCCACAAACTTTTTCGAATGTGAGTCTGTTAACGGATTGTTTTGTCTATCATTTATATCAGATGGCACACTAGATCAAATCTTGTGTAATGAAATGACACAGGCTGCATTATTGTCTGATCCCCAACTTATATACGTTGATATAGACGTTCAAAGACATGCAGAAAAAGCAGAAGTTGGCTGGATTTATGAAAATGGTCAGTTTATAGTTCCAGGGGTATATGAATGACAGAAAAAACCAAGTGGCAGCAGTACAAAGAAAAGCTTGGAGACACTAGGCCTTGGGATCTATTAAATCCAAATACTGAATATGCTGAAGAGTCAGAGGCGGCAAGAAGATACGATATCTGTAAAGCGTGTCCAGAACTTATAGACTTAACAAAGCAATGTAAGCAATGTGGATGTATGATGGCCTTAAAAACCAAGCTTCAACATGCATCCTGCCCTATAAATAAATGGTAAGATCTTAATAGATCCTAGGGTATAATTGGGAAAGAGGTATACGTAAATGGCAACAAACTTTCCAGAGGAGATAGACTCCTTTTTAAATCCGTTATCCACGGATTCCGTTGCTATTGTCTCTCACGCTGCCCAGCACTCAGATACAAATGATGCTATCGAGGCCCTGGAAGCCAAGGTAGGCAAAAATAATTCTACAGATACATCTTCTTTAGACTATAAGGTAAACGCCCTTAATACAGCTTTAGGCAATAAATTAGACTCCAACTATGTAACAATAGGAAACACCCTTTTAGATGGAATAAGCGGACAGACCTACGGGCTTATTGGAACATCTGAGTACCTAGATGTTAAGAATACCAACGGGTATAACAAAGAGATTGAATTAGATATAACCGCAGTTGAGTCAAAACTTACTGTAGATGGTTTTGCTTTACAGACAGATATTTCATCAGCAATTACAGCGCTTGATCTTCCAAATACCTATGATGCAAAAGGCGCAGCAGATGCTGCAGAATTAGATGCAATTGCCTCCGCTAACTCTTACACAGATGGAGAAATAGTAGACGCTCTTGTAACCGCTCAAGGCTATGCAAGCACTGCACAGACCAATGCAGAAACATTTGCAACAAATGCAATAAATGGTCTTGACACAGACGATATTGAAGAGGGTGCAACAAATCTTTACTTTACAAATCAAAAAGCATTAGATGCCACTTCTACAGCATACGATCCTGCAGGTGCAGCAGCTACAGCTCTATCAGATGCAAATGAGTATACCGATGAAGCTGTAGCTGGACTTGGAAACTCTCTTCCTAATATATATGTTCCAATTTCTGATGTTGGATCAATAGACGGAGTAGCATCATTAAACTCCAGCGGTAAGGTTCCAGATACTGAATTAGATATCGATTTAACAATTCAAAATGTAGCATCTTCAATGATTACTGGCGGGACCCATACAAACATATCTACATCTTTTAATAATGTTACTAAAAAACTTAGTCTTTCTACAACTCCATTAACTCAAGATCAAATTCAAGATTTTGTAGCACCATTATTTACACATACTCAGCATACAAATATTACAGCAACATATGATGATGACAATAATAGAATAGTTTTAAGTGCTTCAGGTGGCGGTGGCGGAGGAGCCTCAGTAACAATTTCTCCAACAGCTCCAGCAGGCCCCACTCTAGGAAATATTTGGCTAGATTCTGATAATGGAAGTACTTTTATCTGGGACGGAGTATTCTGGGTAGAAGTAGGAGGAGCAAGTACTGCAGAAGCAATTGCAGCGGTTACATCTACCGCACCCTCAAATCCTAGTCTTGGAAGAATTTGGTTAAACTCAACAACAGCTAAGACATATATATATGATGGATCGTATTGGGTTGGGATTTAGTTTATGATAAGATATGCTATAGGAGATTAACATGCCATCATCTTTAGGTTTTCCATCAAGTCCAACAACAAGCCAACAGTATACTGTCGGTTCAAGAGTTTTTGTTTGGGATGGTTCAGTTTGGAATTTAGTTTCTTCTGCAGGATCAACCCTTACACAAGCACAGGTTCAAGATTTCGCCGCACCAATATTAACACACTCAGGTCACACAAATATAACAGCATCATATAATGATGTTACAAATAGAGTTAACCTTGTAGCTTCAGGTGGTAGTGGCGGCCCCACAGACATAGGGCTTTTAATAGCCCTGTCATAATAAGGATTAAGGTATAATAACAATATGGCAACTTTTAGTAATTCAAAAGCAAATTTAGTAGGAACAACACCAGTTACATTAGTTGATGCTGAGGTTGCTACAGTAATTTCTGGATGCTCCGTTGCTAATAGACATGCTTCTACAACTTCGGTATCTCTTTATGTAGAAAATAATTCAGAAGTTTATTACATAACAAAAAATAGAGCTATTGACGGCGGACACAATTTTGAAGCAATTTCAGGAAATAAAATATTTTTACAGGCAGGCGATGTGTTAAAAGCAGTTGGCTCAACTCCAGATTCTTTTGACATAATTCTTTCAGTATTGGACGGTATCTAAAATGTATGATTATTCAAACACCCAAGAAATAGATCTAAGTTTTCAAAATAAGACTTTTTATGGTTTTAGATACAATAATGACACTGGAAGCCTAGTAATAGAAGTAATAAATGATGGAAGCCCAGTTAGATTCCCCTCCGATGGAGTAATCCGTAAAACCGACTACAAGGCTTGGTTTTGGACAAAACATACGGTACAATTTGATTGGGACACAAACCCAAATACAAATCTTTTGATGGAGATAATATAAAATGACACAATTAATTGACCTAGGTAAGATTCGATTCTTTTTTGCTGGACTATGGACAGACAGCGCTACATACGAGCTAAACGATGTAGTTAAATTCGGAGGCAACGTATACGTCTACACATATGCGCTATCTTCAGAAGGACATTTACCAACAGATGAAAATTATTGGTCATTGATGATTGAAGGTATTCGATTTGTTGGGTCATATAACTCACAAACAGAATATCGTGTGGGAGACGGTGTTGCACACGGCGGTAAGGTTTATATTTCTATCAAGACAGGTTCAGGATTTACTCCTCCAAATACAGTTTATTGGTCACAGTTTGCAGACGGAATTCAATACGAAGGCACATATAGTAATTCAACAAACTATCAGAAGAACGACGTTGTTACTTATGGCGGTTCAGTATATATTGCAAAACAAGACGGGACTGGAAATCTTCCTACAGCAACAACATATTGGGATGAGTTTGTAAGTGGAGTAGATGCTACAGGAGTTTGGAACTCTGCTACAGCATATAAGCCAAATCAACTAGTTGCATACGGCGCAAGAATTTATATTTCTTTAACAAATAATACTAACAAAACTCCATCAACAAATGCTTCAGACTGGGCATCATTTATTGATGGTATTCGTGTAGCTGGAGTTTGGAATGCACAGACTCAATATCATGCAAATGATCTTGTTGTTTATGGATCAACAGTTTATATTGCAAAAACAGACAGCTTAGGCAATGCGCCAAGCGATATATCATTCTTTGATGTTCTAACATCAGGAACTACAATCAAGGGAACATGGACAACAGGAGCAGAATATTTAGCTGGCGATGTAGTAAACTGGGGCGGAAGTACATATATCACATCACAGTTCCATTCATCAGGAGCAACCTTTGCAGCAGATAGAACTGCAGGCAAATGGACAAAATACAATTCAGGAATCAGATATCGTGGAGCATGGGCAGCAAATACATTTTATATTGATGGGGATGTTGTTTCAGACGGAGAAAATGCAAGAATTACTATTGCAGATCACACATCAAGCCCGTACCTAATTGACGACGAAGAGTATTGGGAGATTTTAGCAAAAGGAGCAACAGGTCTTCTTCCAGGCCAAGGCGGAAAAACTGGATATGTTCTTACAACAGATGGTGCAGTTGCATCATTTGAAAGAGATGTAACAAACCTATACTTTGGTGATGGTACACGTACATTTATTGAAGGAGATGCAGCACTTACAGATGTAGCATCTGCAGCAGCATGGGATACAGACGACTTTGCACAATCAGCTTTAATTAATAATGGAGATGGTCCTGCAACATCTGCAGACTTTATTGCATATACAACAGGATCAACTAATACTGCAGGATTTGCAGACCTAGGATTCACTGGGCCAAATTTTGAATCTGCAGAGTTTGGGGTAACTGGGCCATCAGATGCATATGTATTTGGTACTGCTCAAGATGCATTAGTTGCAACTATTTCTTCTAGATCATTAACATCTAATGTGGCTACTATTACTACATCAGCCGCACATAATTTTACTGTCGGTAAAACTGTAGAAATTGCTGGTCTAGGAGCCGTATTTAATGGCAAGTACGTAATTGTTGCAACACCAACAACAACAACATTTACATATGCAAAAACAAATACTGATGTAGCTTCTGCTGCAGTTCCAGGAACTGCAACAATGTATATTGGAGCAGGTAACCTTGTTCTAGCTACTGGAGATACAGGATCAGATAATAAGATTGTATTTGCCGCAGGCGGGTTCGCCTCTGGTCGAGAGCAAATGATTATTATACCAGACGACAGAGTACATATTGAAATTGATACAGAATCAACATCAGCAACGACTGGCGCACTAACAGTAGTCGGTGGAGTCGGAGTAACTGGAGATGTAAATATTGCTGGAGACATGACAGTACTTGGAAACGTAGATCTACAAGGAGTTACAAAACTTCCTGTAGGCGCAGGCGCAACAGCATTTGAAGCATCAGCAGCACTAACAGATGCAGTAGTTATTGCAGCTGGAAACTCTGATACATACGTACAAAATGCATTAGTTAACCTTGGAGATGGAATATCTTCTTCTGCAGACTATATTGCATACGCTCTTGAAGGCGACAACGCACACGGATGGGTTGATATGGGTATTACAAATCTCTCATTCAATGATCCTACATATGGCGTAACTGGACCTCATGATGGATATATATTTATGTCCGCCCCAACAGGAACAACTGGAGCTGGTAACCTTGTTATTGCAACAGACAGTACTGGTACAGATAACAAAATTATTTTTGCAGCAGGCGGACTTGGAACAGGCAATGAACAAATGTCAATTACGCCTAACCAGAACGTACACATTGAAATTCCAACACCTTCTACAAATGCAACAACAGGTGCATTTACAGTAGTTGGTGGAGTTGGAATTACTGGAGACATGTCATTCGACGGACTCCTAAGAACAAAGGGAACAATCTTTATCGGAGATGGCGCAGAAGCGTTCGAATCTGATGCAGACTTAACAAATGCTAAATTTGTTGCCGAACTATCAGGCGGACCATACGCACAAATGGCAATTCATAACCCAACAGCATCTGCTTCAACAGACATGATTGTTTATGCCTCGAACGGAGACGACCTATCAGGCTGGATTGATATGGGTGTGACTGGATCAACATTTAGCCAGGGAGCATTTGGAATCACAGGCCCTAACGACGGATATTTATTCTATGAAGCACCAGAGACAACTACTGGTGACGGAAATCTTGTAATTGCAACAGGCGCAAACGGTTCCACAAATGCTATTATATTTGCAGCTGGTGGATTTGCCTCTGGCCGTGACCAAATGGCCATCTACCCAGATGTAAATGTTCATATTGAAATTAACACACCTTCTACAAGTGCTTCAACAGGAGCGCTAACAGTAGTTGGCGGAGTTGGAATTTCTGGAGACATGAATATTGCTGGTGATGTTAATATCGCTGGACAAATTACATTCGGTGGTTCAGGAACAGTTGTTGAGACTGAAAACTTAGCGGTTGTAGATCCTATGATCTTCGTAGCTAATGGTCAAACTACTGGAGACAATGTAGACTTTGCCTTCCTTGGCCAGTCACGAAGCATTAGACCAAGCCTAGTATTTGGTCCTTATACCACTACAAACAAGTCGCTTACTTCAAACGTAGCAACTCTTTCAACTGGTAACACCGCACACTCATTCGAGGTGGGAGATACAGTAGTAGTAACAGGCGTAGATACATTAACTACATACTCAACATTCTTCCCAATTGTAAGAAAGAGAGAAACTATTCCTCTAACTACCAATTACGATAAAAACATCGTTTTGGTATCAAGAGATGCTTCTAACGTAGCAACAATAACCGTAGACGCAGTACATGACTATCTAGTTGGAGAGTCAGTAACTATCTCTGGAGCAGATACTGGTTATAACGGCACATTTACCATTACTGCAGTATCAAGCAATGGATTTAGTTTTGCAAATACTGGTAACCCAGACTTTGCTAACGTATCTGCAGGAACTACACGAGTATCTAGAACAACTACTCTTGATTATGTAACTCTAACAACATCAGAGGCACACGATTTCCTAGTTGGAGAATCCGTAGTTGTATCTAACGTTAACTCATTAATGAATGGAACATTTACAATTTATGATGTACCTTCAGCAACAACATTTAGATACATACAGGCTGGCGCAACACAGACTTCTACTTCATCAAGTGGATCTGTTCAAGTAGCCAGAACAGTAACCGCAACATTTGACGGAACCCACGTAATTACAGCAGTTCCTACAACCAAGTCTTTCTCATTTGCAAAGACAAAAGCTGATGTAACATCTTCAGTAACAAGCAAGACATTTACTAACTATGTAACATCTTGGTCTATTGCAGGCGGAGTTGCAACAGTTATTTTGACAAATCCACCACAAGAATCAGTTGGAGATTCCTGCGTAATTCAAGACGTAGACCCACTTATCAACGACACTCTTATGGTTACAGCAAGATCAACATCAGTTCCTTATAGCCTATCATTTGAGGTTCCACAGGATGATGTCCCTTCTGCAACACTTGTTACAACAACAACAAAAACAGTAACAAGCAGAAATAGAACTTCAAACGTATCAACACTTACACTTTCAACAAATCATGACTACATTATTGGTCAACAGATTGTTATAACTGGAGTTTCAGCATCGTTTAACGGAACATTTATTGTAACAGCAATACCTGCTGCAAATAAAGTTTCTTATGCTCAAACAGCAACTACAATTAATGAAACTGCTTCAACAGGAACAATTACAACATCAAAGCCAAACCCAGGAACAACAACATTAGTTCTTGGAAGCCAAGGAACTGCAACAGTATCTAGTCCATACCGTGGATCATACACAGGTCTTTCAAGAGATCACCTAACAGGTCACTGGTGGTTGTTCTCAGGTGTTGAAACAAAGCCAACATCAACAATTGACTTTAACACAGTAACTACAAACGATCTACATATTAGAGATTTGTATACAACTGGTGGAGATATTTCCTCATCAGCAACTACAATGAATCTTGTAAATGATACAGTAAATGTACTTAATTTAGCAGGCGCAGCATCTTCTGTTAATATCGGTGCTGGTACAGGAACACTTACAATTAAGAACCCAACTGTAGTTGGAACTATGCTAACACAGAACCTTTGGAATACAACAGCAACAACTGTAAACTTCATCGGTGCAGCAACAACATTAAATGTTGCAAATGATGCAACAGCAGCACAGACAGTTAATATGTTTACTGCTTCAACTGGAGCATCTACATATAACGTAGCAACAGGTGCTACAGCATCAGGATTAACAAGAACTATCAACGTAGGTACAAACGGTGTATCTGGTTCAACAACCAACGTAACAATTGGTTCATCTGCACCACAAAATGCCACACTTACAGAAAACTTTGCAACAGTTAACGTAGGAGCATCGGTAACAACCACTTCTACATATAATGTTGGAACGGGTGCAACTGCAAGCGGTGTAACAAAGACTGTAAATATTGGTACAAACGGAGTTACAGGCTCAACAACTAATATAAACATTGGTTCATCTACAGCGTCTTCAGCAACAGGAACAATTGCAATAAATGCAAATACCGTGACTGTAGCACAGGATCCAAATGCAGCAACAGATTTAGCAGTAGCTACTAAGCGATATGCGGATCAGAGACCACAAATTATTACAACATCTCAAACACTGGTTGCTCGTGGTGAGGCTAGAACAGCTGGTGCAGCCTCTACTGGTAACTATTTTGTAGTACCAGGAGCAGGTATTACATTAACTCTTCCAGCATCCCCAGTACTTGGAGATGAAATTGTAATCACAGATATTGCTGGAACAGCATTCAGCACTCCATTTACAGTTGCTAGAAATAGTAAGCTAATTCAAGGTTTAGCAGAAGATCTTATCTTTAACGTAGCAAATCAGACAGTTAGATTAGTATTCAGCAATGATACATATGGATGGAGATTTATAGCATAATGAAAAATCTATTAAATAAAAGAAGAGGTAATAAATAATGGCAACGTTAACAGGTATATTAGTAGGACAAGGTGGTATAGTTCCAGCAGGAACAGTAGTTCCTTATGGAAATACTTCAGCGCCATACGGCTACATTAAATGTAATGGCGCCGCTATTTCTAGGACTGCGTATGCAGACCTTTATGCAGCAATAGGAACAAACTTTGGCGCAGGAGATGGATCAACAACTTTTAACGTTCCAGATCTTCGTGGAGAATTTATTAGAGGTTGGGATGATAGTCGTGGAATAGACTCAGGTAGATCATTTGCTTCTTTTCAAGGTTTTCAGGGTGAAACTCACACACACTCATACTCAGACCATACGGCAGGATTTGGATACCAGAGTCACTACTCTGGACCACATAGCCCAACACATCACTACGACATGGCAAGAACTACAGGTGCACCAAATAGCGGTACATGGGGATCTGAAAATAGACCACGCAACGTGGCTATGTTATATTGTATTAAGTATTAAGGAATATAAATGATTGTTTATCAAGCACACCCAGTATCTGGAGATTATATTGGAGAGGTTGTATGTGATGAGTCACCTCTTGAGCCAGGAGTTTATTTAGTTCCAGCACATTGTACAGAAATAAAACCGCCTGAATTTAATCCAGAAACCCACGTATGCAAGTTCGTTGGAAAAATTGAAGAAGGGTTTTGGCAAGTATTTCCTATCGAAGAAAGCATTAATATAAGCGAGCCATTAAATTTTCAGCCTACAAAAGAAGAACTAGCTGAAATTATAAAAATTGAACAAGAAGCTTTTAATAGAAAAAAAGCTGTTTTAGCAAAGCTCGGGCTTTCAGAAGAAGATATGGACGCCCTGCTTTTTTAAGGGGTACCCCTCAAAAATATATTGACTAATTCTATATCTAAATGATATAATATTATATATAACAGATAGGTTAAATAATGTCAAAAAATATTGAATTTTATAATTCTGATTATAAATTTGTAGATATACCTCAGCCATCAAAACAGTTTATACCAGAATGGTACAAAGACTCTAAAAGATATTTTCCAGATAATAAACTTAGATTTATAAATGGTAACCCAAATTTGGCTATTAAACATTGCATACCATTTTTAGAGTCCCTTACATCGGGGTATATAGCAGTTACTTGGTGTGACATAATGGTAACTAAAACAGAGATTGGTTTAAAGATTGACTGGAGAACAAATGATGATATTCCAGTTCCTTTAAGCGAAAGACCAAAGAGCGTAGCAGAAACTTTGCCAATTCCAGCAGGGCATTCAAATCAACATTTTGCCTGGCACAACATATATCAAATAAAATTGCCAGATGGGTACAGCTTACTTTTAACGCATCCATTTAATAGATTTGACTTGCCTTTTACAACATTGAGTGGAATTGTAGATGCAGACTATGGAATGCAACAGGGAAATGTTCCATTTTTTATCAAAGAAGATTTTGAAGGAATAATCCCAGCGGGCACACCAATGTTTCAAGTTTTGCCATTTAAAAGAGAAGGCTGGACATCATCTAAAAATGAAAAATTAAATGATTTAGATAGAGAGCATTCTTTTAATAATATGAAAAAGATTTCTGGTTTTTATAAAGATAAGTTTTGGAATAGGAAAAAATATGATTAATTTAAATAAAATTGTTATTGTTGGTGGAGGATCAGCTGGATGGATGTCTGCAGCCACAATGATTAAAGCTTTTCCAGATAAAGAAATTATTTGTATAGAAAGCCCAGATTATCCAATAGTTGGCGTAGGAGAAAGCACAGTTGGGGGTATTAGAAACTGGATGAACTTTTTAGATTTAGATGAAAAAGATTTCTTAAAATATACCGATGGTTCATACAAGCTATCAATTAAATTTACTGATTTTTATGATAAAGGATCAGGATCATTTTATTACCCGTTTGGAGTTCCTCAATTAAATGGAACAAGCCAAGGTTTAAGGGACTGGTATTTTAAAAAAAGACTTTATCCAGAAACACCTTTATCTGACTATGCCTATACTTTTTACCCAGCAGTTGCAATGTGTGAAAAAAATAAATTTTCTAATAATGATTCTGAAAGGCTTACAGGATGGAAAAAAGATCTAGATGTTGCTTATCATTTTGATGCTACCAAATTTGGCCAATGGTTAAAGAATAATTATTGTTTACCTAGGGGAGTAAAGCTTATTGCTACAACAGTAACAGACGTATCTTTAGGAGATGAAGGCGTTAGTTCATTATTACTTGCAAATGGAGATATTTTATCTGCCGACTTATTTATAGACTGTACTGGTTTTAAGTCTATGTTATTGGAGGGGGCACTAAAAGAAGAATGGCTAGACTATTCTGATATGCTTCCAAATAACCGTGCATGGGCAACAAGAATACCTTATACTGATAAGGAAAAAGAGTTAGAGCCTTATACTAATTGTACTGCTATTGAAAATGGATGGGTCTGGAACATTCCTTCGTGGGAAAGAATTGGAACGGGTTATGTATACAGTGATAAATATGTTGATCCAGATAAAGCCCTAGTTGAATTTAAAAACTATTTAAAGTCAGACTACATGACTATACCAAATAAAGATAGGGATGTAGATTCTTTTGAATATAAAGATGTAAAGTTTAGAATTGGAATTCATAAAAACACCTGGGTTAAAAATGTAGTAGCCCTTGGACTAGCCGCAGGATTTATTGAGCCACTAGAAAGTAATGGTTTATATACAACACATGAATTTTTAATTAAGCTAGTTAGATCTCTATATCGTAGTAAAATTTCTCAAACGGATATTGATATGTACAATGCAACTACAAAAAGCATGTTTGATACTTTTGCAACTTTTGTTTCTATGCACTATAGTTTAAGTCACAGGCAAGATACAAAATACTGGCAAGACATTTCAAATAGAAAATTTGATCCAGAACTTCAAGAATTTAATCTTAAGTATCCAAAAGGATATTTAAATTTAGTTGAAAATATATTTACTACATATATAACTCCATCAGAAAGTGGAATAGGCTGCATAGCTACTGGATTAAATCATCTGGTTATAGACGATATTGCCGCAGACTTATTTATAATGCATGACAATTCTATACGTCAAAAAACAAAAGACATAGTAGAAATGTGGAAAAAAACTCATGAAGAGTGGGAAGCAGAAGCAGATGAATCGCTTACAGTCTATGAATATTTGAAAAAAAATGTCTATAAAGAATAAAATTAAATTTAAAGCTATTGGAGATTTAACATATAATGGATTTAAGCCTTCTCCTGCATACAAGCACATACCAGATTGGTGGAGAAGTATTTCTCCACACACTTCAATATCTGGAGTAAACTCAGTTCCAACTGTTAAACAATGTCCACCGACAATAGATGCTTTTTCAAGCGGGTATTTAATTTTTACTCAATGCGATATGTTTTTTAATAAAGATGGATTATTTGAATATTCTTATCCAGAAAAAATTGTTGAAAGATGGTATAAAGAGCAAACAGAAGGTTTAATGTTTCAAGAGGGATATTCTGAATATGTGTATAAGTTTATAAATAGATGGCTAGTGGAAACTCCAAAAGGATGGTCTTCGTTATTCATTCACCCTTCATCATATCCAGATCTTCCGTTCACGACCCTCACGGGCCTGGTAGACACAGATAAATTAATTACAGACATAAATCCACCATTTAGAATGAAATCGGGTTGGACGGGATTAATTAAAGCTGGAACACCAATAGCTCAAATTATTCCAGTAAAAAGGTCTGAATGGACATCATCGATAGAGCAAATATCAGAAGAAGAATTTTTAAAAAATCAAAATGATTTAAGAAGCGGTGGCTATGGAAAATACCTTAAGACAATGAGAGAAAGAAAGGTTTATCGTTGAGCAACCTTTCAAAAATATTTTCAAGAGATGTTTTAGAAAATAATAAAGATTTTTTTAAAACATCAGTACAGCCAGACCCAGCTTTTTACGGTAAAGATTATAGCCAAGAAATTAAGTGTGTCTCCCCTTATGAATTAATAGAAGGAGCACTTGATCCAGAAATATCCTATTTCGTAAACTCTTATGGGCATAGATCAAATGAATTTATAAAAACATCAGATTATGTGCTTTACTCTGGGTGCTCAAATACAACTGGAATGGCAGCACCATTTGATGTAAACTGGGCAGCAATGCTGCATAAAAAAATTAATAAGGACTCTCAGTTTTTTAGATTAAGTTATTGCTCTGGCGGTTATCAAAAAATTATATTAAATTTATTTAAATACTTTAATGAGTTTGGAAATCCTAAAACTTTATTTTTGCTATTGCCACACACGTCAAGAGAAATAAATTTTTTAAACGATTTATCTATACCAAAACATAAAAGAAAAATAGTCAATTCTTTAAATATGATTGAAATTGGTTACCCCTACCCGTGGGAAGAATTAGAAGAATTTAATTCAGAGCTATTATATTTAACATCAATAGAACACCACAAAAAAATGTTTATAGATAGCTATTCTTTACTTTTTATGCTTAAGCAGTATTGTCTGTCTAATGGTATTAATCTTATATATTCCACATGGGATAAATATCAAGAAGACATGCTATTGTCTATTCCATTTTTTGATGATATGATTAACCTGTATGATGATCAATATTATAAATATATTTATGATAATAAAGAAAGAAAAGATAAGTATTTAATGGCTGCTAGGGATAACGAACATTTTGGCGTATTAGACTCAGAGCATGTTGCTAATATGTTCTACGAAAGGTATTTAGATGCTAAATAAAATTAAATTTATTATATGGAAGCTAAAAAATAAAAA
>OFRA01000117.1_pt1 | contig 19840 bp, 17 predicted proteins | sample 1543001 | NCBI WGS metagenome assembly OFRA01 (sample SAMN07774221, study PRJEB24372) | wastewater metagenome | isolation source: Lake Maggiore Verbania | place: Italy: Verbania | collected 2015-12 | reverse complement strand
TCAACGCTTCGCAAGGGGTGTGCAAAAGGTGAATTGGCAAAGCTGTTTAATTGACCATATTCAAGTGGCTACAAATTAAAAAGCTATGCGTTACGGGTGATACGCACCACCGCTTGAACGGTTGTCAGATTTAAAGAAACTGACGGGTGCTGCGAAGTGTGTGTAAAAAAGGGAGTTATTTAAGGGAGGCGCTATAAGGGAGTTATTTGAGTGAGGTGTGAAGTAATGCGTTGTTCAACCTAAGTTGATGTTACGTGTGTCAGGATATGCATCAGGATTCTAAATTTGCAACCTCCTATCTCAAACTTTTTTTCTTTGGTGGATCATTCGGTCTATCGAGTTAGTAGATCGCCTAGTTGCAATGTCGCAATTCTTACTCTTGACTGTTGTGCAGCTCGATAGTGACGGCTAACGGTCTCTGGGCGATCACGAAGCAATGCGCTTGCAGTTGTCTCGTCCACACCCCCACCTTCTAAAGCACTACTAGTGAATTTTCTCAAACTTTGAAACGTGATTGGCTCAATTTCGGGATGATTAGCACAGTGCTTCCTTAGCCATTTGGTAAGTAAATCGGGATCTATCGGTCGCTCACATAACAGGTCGCTACTGAATAGGTATCCATTGGATTGTTCCCTATTTTCGAAAGCCAGCAGTCTTTGACCAAACTCGGAATACCGACTGATTAATACATCAAAAGAGGTTTGGTGCAGGTCGAAGCGTGCATAGCCATGCAACCCAGTTTTTGTTCCAGTAGTTATAGATCCATGACCAGGAATCTTTACTATTCCTTCGCACACCTTCAACGTCTTTGCATCTAAATCGATATGCGACCAACGAAGTCCAGCTATTTCACTTCTACGCAGACCCATTGATCCTGCAAGAAAAACTGCAAGCCAAAGATCGGGGCTGGATTCTTCAAGTAATTCTAAATGACTTAGAACCACCTTTGTGTCTGGGGCTCGCGGTGGGGAAAGCTTTGCGCTAGGTGGAACCACCTTTGCAATCGCTTGGCTTGTTACTAGCTCATGTCTCCAACCCCAATTCAAAGATGCTCGCAAGATTGAATGGATGTGAAGAATTGATCGAGGCGATAGTCCTGCATCCCGAATTAAAGACTGGTACAGGTTTGCAAAATCTGGTGGACGAATATCATCTGCCTTCTTGCAACCAAGAGTTGGATGAACATAACGTTCGTACCTTTTTTGATCGTGGTATTTAGTAGAAGCTGCTCTTTCTCGACCACCTTTCGTTGGTGCATCGAGCCACATTGAAACAATCTCGTCCAACGTTACGTTCGAGGAATTAAGCAATCCTGCATAATCTTGTCTGTGAAGATCATGCAAAGCTTTAGTTGCGTCTCTACGGCTACCCTCAATCACACGTGACTTCTGAATACGTTTGCCCGTGATCGGATGCTTTCCAGCGCTGATACGAACAAACCACTTACCTTCATTAATTTTTCTTAAATGCCCTGTCATGGAATCCAACATAGAAGGCAGGACACAGTGGACAACTTTAAAAATACGAAGCAAATGTGCAATGAGTGTGCAATGGGTTCAGCTTTTGCGCTCCCTAATGGCGCAAAAGCCTTGCCGTACTTGTGCCCCCGGTACGAATTGAACGTACGACCTGCGGTTTAGGAAACCGTTGCTCTATCCACTGAGCTACGGGGGCTCAAGATGATGCTAGACGCCGATCAGCCCAGAATTCATCGGATCGCCATCGCTTTTATTCACTTTTCATTCAACTTGCGGATTAACTGCCGTTACCTGAGGTAAGCCGACAATTAAGACTTCGTTTCTAATTTTCCTTGGTGCGAGTCGCAATCGTTGCCGAGAGTTTTCTGCCCCATGTCAATGGCGTGACGAACTCGGTATTGCGCACAATCGAATATCTAAAAAAACACGACCACGAAGTGACTGTGATCGCGCCCGGGCCTGGCGAAACAAGCGTCAACGACACGCCCGTAATTCGCATGGGTTCGTTTGGGTTTCCGGGATACGACGAACTTCGCATCGCGTTGCCGAAAAAAGCACTCGAATACGAACTTAACAACATTAAGCCCGATGTCGTGCACGTCGCCGCGCCAGCCGTACTTGGCGCGTGGGCAATGCGAGCCGCGCGAAAGCTCAATTTGCCAACCGTGGCGATTTATCAAACCGACATCGCGGGTTTTGCTCGCCAATATCGTCTCGGTGCGACTTCGCCAGCAGTTTGGAAATACCTCGCGGCAATTCATAACAAAAGCGATTTAACTCTTGCACCCTCGACTTCGGCTGTTTGGGACTTGCGTCAACATGGCGTTGAAAGAGTTTTGCGCTGGATGCGCGGTGTCGACAGTGTGAGATTTAACCCACTTCACCGCAATAACTTTTTGCGCCATCGGTTTGGTGCACCCGAAAAGATAATTGTTGGCTTTGTCGGCAGACTTGCGCGCGAAAAACAAGTCGAGCGATTGGCAGAGGTTGCTGAAATGAAGAATGTTTCACTCGTGATCGTTGGCGATGGGCCGTGTCGCGAAAAGCTCGAACGACTGATGCCCGATGCACACTTCACAGGTTTTGCAACGGGCAACGAACTCTCACAGTTGTATGCATCGTTTGATGTATTCACGCATACAGGCGTCGACGAAACGTTTTGCCAATCGGTGCAAGAGGCGCTTGCCTCTGGCGTGCCAGTGATCGCACCAGCGGTTGGCGGACCACTTGATTTGGTGCAGCACGGTCACAACGGTTTTCTTTGGTCGCCACATCGCAACGACACACTCTTTGAAAGTGTGAACGAAATCGTGACAAACCATGCGGTTCGCGAGACGTGCGCTGGCAATGCGCGCGCGACAGTCGCCCACCGCACTTGGGACTCTGTGATGGCTGAACTTGTCGAGCACTATCGCTCGGTGATGACCGGCGAAAAGAGCGTGAAAGCCGAAGTTGCCTCGTGAAGTCGTTGATCGTTTCGCTGCATGATGTGGCGCCAGCCACTTTTGATGCGTCAAGAAGGTGGATGAACCTGCTCAACGAACGCAACTTGTCGGTGTCGATGCTGGTCGTACCGGGGCCGTGGCGAGGCGGCGATTTGATTGGTGATGATTCGTTTCGCAATTGGCTGCACGAGACAGCGACCGACAGACACGAAGTTGTGCAACACGGCTTCAGCCACACAATTGATCACTTTGACGAACCAAACATTTTTGGCCGACTTGTCGGTAATTTTGCCGCGCGCGGTTGCCAAGAGTTCTGGAGCATCAGCGAAACCGAAGCCCGCAACAGACTTCACAATGGACTCGCAGTACTCGCAAAAGCTGGCCATCGCCCTGTGGGGTTCGTCGCCCCAGGTTGGCTGACATCGCAAGCCGCAGTTGGTGCCGTGCGCAGAGTTGGTTTCAACTATCTGACGACACATTTTTTTGTGCGCGACTTTGTTTCTGAAAAAAAATATTTTGCGCCTGTTGTTTGCCAGCGACCAAACAGCGCGTCGACCGCGACGGTTGCAAAACTGACCAAAAATCTGGCGATGGCGTTGCGAGTTGCGAACCTGCCAATTCGCGTTGCAATTCACCCTGATGATCTCGAACAACACGAAACACGAGATGCAATTTTTTCAGTAATCGAGAATGCGATTAAAAATGATTACAAATCAGAGACCTATGCGAGTTTTATCGCAGCACGGCGCGAATTGAAATATTCGTTGCCCGATTCGCGCACTTCAGAAAGTGTTGGCTGATGCACATCGTTCAGGTTGCAAATTTTGTGACACCAACTTCTGGTGGTCAACGACTTGCCCTCAACTCGCTTGCCGAGCAATACCTCGCCCACGGGCATGAAACAACGCTGGTGATACCTGGTGCGAAAAAAGAAACCCGAATCGAAAATAGTCGCAAAGTTGTGAGTTTGCCTGGTGTACCAGTGCCATTTAGCGGCGGATACCGCGCGATCGTGCGCAAAGACGAGATGCAAAAAACTCTTGCCGAGTTGCGACCCGACATCGTCGAGTTGTCTGACAAGACAACACTTTCGTGGGTGCCGCAGTGGTGTCGAAACATGGGCATACCGTGCGTAGTTTTCTCGCACGAACGCGCGAGCGAGGTTGTTTCAGAGCGGTTTCCGAAATGGTTGCCGGTGAGCCCCGTGTTTCGTCGCTGGGGCGAAAACATCGAGCAACATGTTGACGCAATAGTTTGTGCCAGCAAATTTTCGGCCGAAGAATATTTGACGATTCAGAACCGCGTGAAGATTGTGCCATTGGGTGTTGATCATGAGGTTTTCAAACCGAATTCTTTTAGGGCTTTCGATCAAAACACGAGTGCTTGCACGATTCTGTTTGCAGGCAGGTTGTCGTTTGAAAAACGACCACATGTGGTGCTGCTCGCAGCACGTGTCTTAAGTTTGCGTGGCGTCAAAGCAAAATTTGTGATTGCTGGCGACGGGCCGATGCGCCGCCAACTCGAAGCAATGGCCGACGGGCTTGACGTTACTTTTCTTGGGCGAATTTCAAGTCGCCAAGAACTCGCCACATTGATGGCTTCGGCAGATTTAGCGATCGCCCCTAGCCCGTTCGAAACTTTTGGGCTGAGCATTCTCGAGATTCTCGCCTGCGGCACGCCAGTTGTGGTGGCTAACTCGGGCGCTGGAATGGAGATCGTCAATGACCAATGTGGCGCGATCGCATCACCCGACGGCGAGTCAATGGCCGACGCTGTCGAAACGATTTTGAAACGCGACCTAAATGACGTGCGAAAAAAATGTTCTGCTCGTGCCGCCGACTTCAGTTGGCTGATCGCCGGCGAGTCAATGATTGATTTATTCAACTCACTGACTCAAAAGCAGGCTTTATGGGCAGCATGAGCGAAGTTCGCCTCGAGCCGATTCGCGGACGCGAAAACCAAGTGCGCGAATTGTTTTGGTCGACGCTGACGATTGGCGAGCCGCTGAAATTCGATTTGAGCTGCGCCGAACAATACGAGAATTTGAGTCTTGAGTGGTATCTAAATAGCGGTAGCGCTGACTGTGCAATCGCCATGATTGGCGACAAACCTGTTGGCTATTGCCTGGTCTGCACCGACCACGAATCATTTGAAAATTTGCAAAAACGGTTGATTACGAAACTATTGATTGCTTGTGCTTTCACATTGCTGACTTTTCGCATGAACGCGAAATCGTGTCGATTTTATTGGTATCGCTTAAAAGATTCGTTCACCATCATGCGCACGCGCAAAGATCTGCCAACAGATGTGACGATGCACGCTCACCTGAACGTGCATCATTCGCATCACGATGGCTCGGTGTCGCTGAAACTTCGCAGTCACGCCGACTGGGTTTGCAATAGTCATGGTGCGCTCGGTTATTTCGGCGAGATGAATGCCGTCGGCGGTAAACGAATCGTAAGTTTGCGGCGAGTTGGTGGCGCAATAGTAGCGAATTCGAAGAATCACACATTCAGTTGGCTCACCGGTCAAGAAATACAACGGTTAACGCTGGTTCGAAGGCTCGAACAACTTGATGTAAGCGACACAAAAACCGAGCGGAAAGCGGCGTAGAAAATGCAGTTGATTGATAATCCGATGAAAGTTTCGGTTTTTGGTGCGGGCTATGTCGGTCTTGTTTCGGCCGCAGGTTTGGCAGCGATCGGACATCAAGTTGTATGCATTGATGTTGACGCCGAACGAGTCGAACGACTGATGCTGGGTGAAGTGCCGTTTTATGAGCCGGGTCTTAGCGAACTGGTTACTGACTGTGTCAAACACGATCGTTTGCGATTTACTACCTCGTCACGACAAGCGGTCGAGCATGGCGAAGTGTTGATGATCGGTGTCGGCACGCCACCGCTGCTGGACGGCTCGGCTGATCTCTCGCAGGTGATAAATGTTGCCCAAACGATTGGTACTCTGCTCGATCACTTCGCAGTCGTCGTCGTGAAAAGCACCGTGCCTGTAGGCACTTCTGAAATCGTGCATCAGGCTGTTGCGGATGCTGTGCGAGCAGCTGGCACGAATATTGAATTCGCTGTTGCCTCGAACCCAGAGTTTCTCAAAGAAGGCGATGCCGTTCGAGATTTTATGCAGCCCGACCGCATTGTTGTCGGCGCGAGCGACACACGTGCGATCGAACTCTTGACGGCGATGTATCTGCCGTTGTGTACGAAACCAGATGTGATGATGGTAATGAGCGAAAAATCGTCTGAGCTTTGCAAATACGCCAGCAATGCAATGCTTGCGACGCGCATTTCATTTATGAATGAAATCGCCAAACTTTCAGACGCGGTTGGCGCCGACGTGATTGATATTCAGCGAGTGATGGCGGCTGATCCGCGAATCGGCGCGAAATATCTCAGCGCGGGTGCCGGTTTTGGGGGCAGTTGCTTTCCGAAAGATTTGCGAGCGATTGTCGCAATGGGCAATGACAACGACATGAATTTGAACTTGATCAAATCGGTGATTGAAGTCAACGATGCGCAGCAAAACGTGTTGCTCGACAAAGCGATGCAACAATTTGGCTCACTCAAAGGCAAGCGATGTGCGATCTGGGGGTTGTCGTTTAAACCTGAGACCGACGACATTCGCGATGCGCCGGCGTTGACATTGATTCGGCGTCTGCTCGCCGAGGGTGCGAGCGTTGTCGCCCACGACCCGTTGGTGACTTGGCTGCCGATGTTCAGCAGCATCGCACCAAATTTGTTTGAGATCGTTGACTGCCCATACGCCGCAGTTGTTGATGCAGATGTTTTGTTTTTGGTAACCGAATGGAAGCAGTTTCGTGAACTAGATATTGATCGCCTGGTGCGCAACATGCGTGAGTGTTTGATAATCGACGGACGCAATCTGTGGCACGAACTAGATTTCAGCAATACGCCGATCACATATATAGGTATCGGCCGCAGTTCGCAGCACTCGCCTGTCGAAACTGCCGAAGTGAGCGAACTGAGAAAACTAGTCAGCTAGCCGGTTTGCGGTCGATGAACGCCAACAAGATGAGCGTGGCAACGACGAGGCCGATTATTTGCATGACGATAAACATCGGCACCGACTCGCGTGCGATGCCCGCGAAAGATTCGCTGAAACTGCGGGCAATCGACACGGCGGGATTAGCCAAAGATGTCGATGATGTGAACCAATAGGCACCGCCTATCCACACACCTACGGCAACTGGCACCGACTCGGGTCGTGGACCACGAGAGATTAGAAAAATCACAAGCAACAAGCCAACGGTGGCGACAACTTCGCCGAGCCAGATGCCAGAGCCTTCGCGAATTTTTGTCGACGGCCCAAGAATGTCGAGACTAAACATTGAGTTAGCAATCGCCGCGCCAATGATGCCACCGATTGTTTGGCTAATTGCATACGGCACCAACTCGCGCCATGGTCGCGCGTCGAATATGCAAGTTGCGGCGGTGACGACTGGGTTGAAGTGCGCACCCGAGATCGGACCAAACATCAAGATAAGTGCGATCAGCGCGCCGACAGTTGCACCTGCGTTGGCGAGAAGTTGCAGCGCGACATCGTCAGTGAGATTTGTCGCCATGATGCCCGAGCCGACGACTGAAATGATCAGCAGTGCGGTGCCGAGTGCTTCGGCGAATAATCGCTTGATGAAATTTGTAGGTTGCATAGTTCTATTTCGTTTCGATGCCGAGGTCGTTGAGCAGTTCTACTACACGGCGGCGAATCTCGTCGCGAATCGGTCGCACTGCCTCGACGCCGAGGCCCGCTGGGTCTTCGAGCGCCCAGTCTTCATAGCGCTTGCCCGGAAAAATCGGGCACGCATCGCCACAACCCATCGTGATGACGGCATCGGCAGCCTTGACATGTTCGACGTCAAACAACTTTGGTGATTCGTTGGCGATGTCGATGCCAACTTCATTCATCGCTTCGATTGCCGCAGCATTAACAGCGTTGCCAGGGTTCGAGCCGCCAGAATAAACATCGACGCGGTCTTGTGCGAGGTGGCGAACCCAGCCTGCAGCCATTTGTGACCGCCCCGCATTGTGCACGCAGACAAAAAGCACGGATGGTCTCTTGGTGTGCAAATTCGTCACGTGCAAAGTGTAATTCTCGCAATTTCGGCGCAAGAAAGTTTTCAGGTGAACACTCGGTTAACAGTCATTTGGCGATGCGATAGGGTTTGGGCATGAAAACTTTCAATAACTACATCAATGGCAAAGAAGTTGCAGCGCGAGATGGCCGCACCACCCCGGTAATTGACCCAGTAACTGGCAAGCAATATGCGACAGCGGCATTGTCGGGCCCAGCAGATGTAGACGACGCGATGAAGGCAGCAGCCGATGCGTTCGAGTCGTGGAAGCACTCGACGCCATCAGTGCGTCAAAAGGCGATCAACGACATTGCCGACGTGATGGAAAAGAACATGAACGAATTGATCGAAACCGAGATCGAAAACACCGGCAAACCGCGGGCTATCACCTTCAGCGAAGAAGTGCCACCGATGATGGATCAGATTCGATTCTTTGCAGGAGCCGCGCGCATGCTCGAAGGTAAGAGCGCCGGCGAATACATGGCGAACTTCACCTCATATATACGACGCGAACCAATCGGTGTTTGCGCACAAGTCGCACCATGGAACTACCCGTTGATGATGGGTGTATGGAAGTTCATTCCGGCGATTGCTGCTGGCAACACAACAGTTTTGAAGCCAAGCGACACAACGCCAGCCTCAACTGCGCTGATTGCAAAAATTGCGGGCGAAGTTTTGCCTCCAGGCGTATTGAACGTGATTTGCGGTGACCGCGACACTGGCCGCAGCATGATCGTGCACCCGACGCCCGGCATGGCATCGATCACCGGTTCGGTTCGCGCCGGCATGGAAGTCGCAGAGGCTGCATCAAAAAGTTTGAAGCGCGTGCAACTTGAACTAGGTGGCAAAGCACCAGTCATAATTTTTGACGATGCCGATATTGAACTTGCAGTCGAGACGATCGCTATGACGGGTTATTTCAATGCTGGACAAGACTGCACGGCTGCGACGCGCGTGATCGCTGGTCCAAAAATTTATGGTGATTTTGTCGATGCACTTGCCGAACAAGCCAAGAAAACCAAAACTGGCAAACCAAACGAAGATGTGCTCTACGGACCGCTCAACAATGAAATGCACCTCAGCAAAGTCAAAGGCTTTGTTGATCGCACACCAAAGCACGCCAAAGTTGTCGCTGGTGGTTCGCAAATTTCAGGACCGGGATATTTCTTTGAGCCGACAGTAATTTGTGATCTCAAACAAACTGATGAAATGATTCAAAACGAAATTTTCGGACCAGTCATCACCGTGCAAAAGTTCAGCGATGAGCAAGAAGCGTTGAAATGGGCAAACGGAATCGAATATGCCCTCGCCTCTTCAGTGTGGACACGCGACCTAGGCAAGGCGATGCGCATGACCAAGAACCTCGATTTTGGTTGCGTGTGGGTGAACACGCACATACCGATGGTGGCCGAAATGCCACACGGTGGTTACAAAAAATCGGGCTACGGCAAAGATCTCTCGGCGTATGCGCTTGACGATTACACGCGCATCAAGCACGTGATGATTAATTTGAATAGCTAAACGGCGACGGGCGTTTGCATGCGTTTTGCAGTTGCCTGCAATAAACGATCGAGAATCGTCGCCATAATCACAACTGCTAGACCGACCTCTACCCCGAGGCCTGAGTCAGGACCAGTGAGCGCCGCAATTGAGCGATAGCCAAGACCGCCGCCGCCGACCATCCCTGAAATAATTGCCATCGCCAAGACCATCATCACCATTTGATTGATCGCCAAAATAATTGACGGCATCGCCAGTGGCACACGCACACCCCACAAAACTTGGCGCTGAGTTGCACCGAAAGTAATCGCAGCCTCGACTGACTCGTTGTTGACTTGGCGGATGCCAAGACTCGTGAGACGAATGCCCGGCGGAATTGCGTAGACAACCGCCGCGACGATGCCCGGCACAGGGCCAACCGAAAAAATCATCACGAACGGAATTGCATAAACAAGATTCGGAATTGTTTGAAACGCATCGAGCACTGGCGAAATTATCGCTTCGATGCGCGGACGGCGACCGATCCAGATGCCGATCGGCAACGCAATCAGAATCGAGATGAACACGGCGACGACTGTCTGCGTGAGAGTGTCGACGGCGTCAAGCCACCTGCCGGTAAGACCGATGAATGTGACGCCACACGCGGTGAATAGCGACAACTTCCAGCCGGAAACGTAAAACGCAAACGCGGCTGCGACGACGACAACCGCCTGCCAGGTGATCGTCTCGTTAAATAGTGTTTGTGCGCGAACGAGAATTTCGCGCACGATGAAATCGTTAAATGGCCGAGTGACAACATTAAAAGTTGTGCGAAACCATTTGAAGCCTGTGTCGATCGGGTCGGCGAACGATGTGCCCCACGAAAACGGAAACTCAACCCAACCCAACAACCTGCCAACAACAGCGACAAGCGCGAGACCAGTTAATGACATATATAAGGTGTTGCGTTTGATTCTGACTCGTCGCGCCCCGGGCGTTGAAACAAGCGACATGCTGACACGGTCGAGCACGAGCGCAACCGCGACAACGGCAAGGCTGACGACAAGCCCGCGACCAGGTTCGAGACGGCGAACGGTCTGATTAATTTCTTGGCCGAGACCACCGGCGCCGACCAATGTTGCGATCACGACGATGCCGAGCGCCATCATCACGGTTTGATTGATGCCCGTGATTATTGACGGCACAGCAAGCGGCAACTGAACTTTCGCCAGAATCTGACGTTTGGTTGCGCCGAACATTTGCGCTGCCTCGACTGCTGATCTTGGCACTTGCTGAATGCCGAGCGCCGTGAGTCGAACCATTGGTGGCAACGCGTAAATCACTGTTGCGATCGCCGCTGGTGCTGGGCCGATGCCAAAAAACAAAACAATAGGGATTAGATAAACGGTTGCGGGCACTGTCTGCATGCCGTCCAGAATCGGGCGCAGCGCAACTTCAACGCGTGGCTTCAACGCCGCCAGCACACCAAGTGGCACGCCGATTAATACACAGATGAAAACAGCAACTGCCATCAGCGAGATTGTGACGATGCTTTCAGACCAGACGCCCACAACACCTGGGTAGATAACGGCAAAGGCTGTAAATGTCGCCAGACCCCAACGTCGGGTGCGCGCGACAATTGCGAACACGATGATTGCCGGCACGAACCATGGCAGCCAAGTGAAAACTGATTCAACTAATTCGATACCGAATTCGACGACTGAAATAAACGGGTTCAATATGAATTCGAACATCCAGTGATCGTTGCGATTTTTGCGAACCCACGACTGAAGATTTGTGATCGGTTCGGCAAGACCGATGTTCAGCGAATCGGGAAACCCACGTGTGCCCAGAGTTTGAGCAAGAATTATTAAGACAAACAGACCGCTTAATCGGCGTTTCATTTTTGTTCGGCTTGCAAAATATTTGCAACACTTGCGCGATTGACCACACCGATTGCTTGATTGTTTGCGTCAAGCACTGTTATCGGTTCATCACGCTCGAGCAACATCGGGATAATCGTCTCAATTTTCGCCGATGCGGCAACCGAGCGGCCGTTCGCAGTTGATTGACCGGCCACAGTCACCGACTTGACACTCAGCACTTTTGCGCGCGGCACGTCATTAACGAATTCGCGCACGTATGGTGTCGCTGGTGACGAGACGATTTCTTCGGGCGTGCCGATTTGATCGAACGAACCATCTTTCATGATTGCGATGCGGTCGCCGAGTCGAAGCGCTTCGGCGAAGTCATGCGTGATGAAAACAATTGTGCGTTGCATCGTCTTTTGTAATCTGATTAATTCGTCTTGCATTTCTTTGCGAATCAATGGGTCGAGTGCTGAAAATGGTTCGTCAAACAACAAAATTTGTGGATCAACTGCGAGCGCACGTGCAAGACCAACGCGCTGTTGCATGCCGCCTGATAATTGTTGCGGATAATGATCGGCCCAACCATCTAAGCCAACGGTTTTTAAAACTTCAGTTGCGCGGGCAAGACGAGTCGACTTGTCGATTTTTTGCACCTCGAGGCCGTAAGCAATGTTGTCGATCACTTTTCGATGCGGAAACAAACCAAAATGTTGAAATACCATTGATATTCGTCCGCGGCGCAATTGGCGCAGTTGGTCTTCATCCATTGCTAAAAGATCGTCGCCACCGAGTGAAATTTCACCTTGTGTTGGCTCGATCAATCGCGACAAACAGCGAATCAAAGTTGATTTGCCCGAACCCGACAGACCCATGACGACGAACGTCTCGCCTTGTGTGACACTGAACGAAACATCTCGAACTGCGACGGTTTGTTGAGTTTTTTGCAGAATTTCGGCACGGCTTGAGCCAGACCTAGAAAGTTCTATGGTGCGAGTGCTGTCACCCGGGCCAAAAACTTTCCAGATATGGCGCAGATCAATCGCTGGTGTATCCCCCGAACCCATTGCCGAAACAATAGTGCCACTATTCACTAGTAAGCCAAGGCTTGCTATGGTGATTACAGCCCTAGTTGGGGCTTAAACCACGATCACACAAAATTCAGGGGGAGAAAATGGGATTACGAAACAAGAAGTTTGCCATCGGCTTAGTGTCGGTTGGCGCACTGTTGCTTGCAGCCTGTGGCGGCAGCGACGGTGACAGCGCAGGCGGCACTGAGACAATCAGAATCGCACGCAACAACTGGACCGCTTCGGCGATCGAGGTTGAAGTTGTAAAACAATTGATTGAAGCCAACTTGGGCAACCCAGTTGAAATCGTTGACATCGATGAGAACGCGATGATTCCTGGAATGTCGACCGGTGACATTGATGCCAATGTTGAAGTCTGGCCATCGGGTTTCACACCTGATGAGCAGGCATTTGTTGATGACGGTTCAGTTGTCAACATGGGCGAACTTGGCGCGATTGGCAAAATTGGTTGGTTCGTCACACCAAACGCACTTGAGCAGTTTCCACAACTCTCATCGTGGGAAGGTTTGAAAGACCCAGAAGTTGTCAAAGCATTCGCAACTGCAGCGACTGGCGCACAAGGCCGAGTCTTGGGCATGGATCCATCGTTCTCGCAATATGAAGAGCCAATTGTGAAGAATTTGAAGCTTGACTTCAAAGTTCAATACTCAGGTTCTGAAGCCGCAACTCAGGCAGAAATCATCGCAGCAACAGAAGCTGGCAAGCCAGTGATCATGTACTACTGGATGCCATCAGCAGCAGTTGGTAAGTACGGCCTTAAGAACATTGTGTTGCCAAAGCCAACAGTTGACTGCGCTGCAGAAACTGACAAGTGCGACGGCGACTACCCAGAAGACGTGTTGTTCAAAGTTGCTTCGGCAAAACTCGAAGCAAAAGATGCCAAGGTTTTCAATTTCTTCAAGAAATTCAAGTTCACAACTGAAGATCAGTTGTCAACCTTGGGACCTGTAGAAATTGACGGACGACCAGCGTCTGAAATTGCTGCAGAATGGATCGCAGCAAACGAAGCAACTTGGTCTGAGTGGTTTAAATAAGAGTTAGCTAGTTGTTTAAAAGAGACGGCGGGCCTTCGGGCCCGCCGTTTTTATTTTCACCAAAGACTTCTTCGAGAATTTGGGAGTTATTTCTTTTTAAATCCGCTTGGGCACTTTGGGTTTAGGCCTGTGACCTTTTTGGTGGTCTTACCCTTAACGCAAGTGATGGTCGTTTTTGTTGTTGCTTTCTTGCCGCCAGTGATTGCAACTTCAGCAGACGACTGTTTTATTGCAATCGTGCCGCGTTTGATCGTGTAAGTTACATCGCCAAGCACACCAGCAGTAGCAGTCGCATAGTAAACGCGAAACACATTTGCCGAGACTTCGTATCCAGTCGGGTCGAGGCGACGAAGATCAGAACCTGAAATCTTTTGTGGCTTTGCCCACGTCAAACCATCGTTCGAAGTTGACATATAAAGTTTTTGCACACGGTCACCACAACCAGGACCATCGGCCATGACCATTACCCAGTCGCCATCTTTGGCACGCAGAACTTCGGTGTCTACATAGCCACCTTCAAGACGCCAGCCGGCTTCTTTTGTAAACGAGATACCGTCGCTTGAAATGTAACTTGCGACTTTTTCTGGACAACTGCTGTCAAGTGTTGGTGATTCAACAACATAGAGTCGCACTTTGCCGTCTGGTGTAACCACAGCATCTGGCACTCCCCATGCTTTTTCATTTTGCGAAACAACAAGTGCAGCAGCGGCAACTGTCGATGTACCAACACCCGTGCACGCTGCAGTCAAACATGGCGCAGACGACACAGACTTTGTATTCGCGCCAGGAGTCATCGAGATCTCTACGAAATATGCACGACGAGTGCCGTTGGGCAATGTAATTGCCGTGAAGTCGGTGCCCAATCGGCCTGTAATCGAAACACTCGTACACGCACCAGCGTCGTTGCAATCAGCGACCGCGGTGCCAGCAAGACCACCTGGATACCACAATCGGTCAGCATTGCCCGTGCGCTCAACATGCGGAGACACACCTGTAAGTCCAAGTGACACGGCGTCTTCAGCGAGCCCCCACTCAACGACTGCACTAGCTGTTGGCGCCTGGGCGAAACCCGATATAGCAACTGCGAGGGAAATAAGAACTAGACGAATTTTTTTGGTCATATCACAATGATAATCAAAGATGAGATCTGCTCAACTTGATCAACAGCCCCATAAAAACACTAAAAAACTTGAAGTTCGTACGTGACCTTTCCACGAAACTGCGAAAACCCAATGGATTTGTAAAGACCGTAAGCACCTGTGGGGTTTTCTGTGTCTACGTCAAGCGCTCCATGCGAAAGGCCATCATCCCGAAATGCGTTTAAGGCGTGGATGATCAGTGACTTCGCAATCGACTTTCTTCGGTGCTCTGAAAGAGTAGCCAACTTGTCAATCCATCCAATTCGTTTTTCAAGCGCCAAATCGTCGGACTCATATCGATGAGAAAGAAGTAGACCAATAATTTTGTGCTCTGAATCGAGTGCAAAAAACGAGTGATCAAGTCGGGCGGTAGAGCCATGAACCATCTGTTCCCAACCTTCTTTAGTAGTAGGAGTCGAACCCCAATGATCGGCAAACGCAAGATTCTTTACAATGCGTGCTTCTTCATCTCGAGCAGAATCCCAAGAGACGATTGAACAGTTCGGATTATCTATTTCGGTCGGTGCATCGTTTAAATCGATTATCAAATCATCGTTCCAACGAACTGGGCGCATTTCAAATTTAGTAAACAGTTGCTTCGCAGACTCATTCGACTTAATAACATCAGTGCGCAAATACTTTGGAATCTTGCGACCAGTGGATTGCAGTTGACTCTTACCGTGCTGCATCGCCCAGTTCATTACTGAAGTACCAATACCCTGTCGGCGAAAATCTGGGTCGACACCACCGAAAATGTAACAGCGCTCTTCTCTAGTTTCAGACGGAAGAAAATATGTGTAGCCAATACCAATAATTTCAGAATTTTGTTCCACGACAATTGCATCATTTTCCAAATGGCAATAAGGCCCAGAGAATTCTTCTTCAAGCTCTTCATGAGACTGCACAAGAACTAGCCCATCAAAAGTAAAAATCTTGGTGAACAAATTCGCCATTTTCGCAAGATCTGTCTTGTTCGGATGACGAGTAGAGATTTGATTGTCAGCCATAAGTGCATATCTTAATTTCAATAAATTTAGAAGCTCAAAATAGAGACATATGACAAGAGACAAGTTTTCAACGAACACTTATCGCGGTGTTGATTCTTGTCATCACAGTGACAGGCTCATATCGACCTATGGCCATGGTTATACTTTGGGACAATGAAAATAGGTGTACAACTTTGGCCACAGGCCACAAATATCAACGAAATGCGCGCTGCATGGCGCAAAGCCGACGCCATGGGTGTCGACAGCATTTGGACGTGGGACCATTTTTATCCGCTTTCGGGCGACCCAGAGGCGACGCACTTTGAGTGCTACTCGTTGCTTGCAGCGATGGCTGCTGACACTTGTCATGCGCAAATCGGTGCGCTCGTTTCGTGCTTCACATATCGCAACCCACAGTTGTTGGCCGACATGGCGCGCACGATCGATCACATCAGTAACGGGCGTTTTGTTCTCGGCATTGGTTCAGGTTGGTTTGAACGCGACTACAAAGAATACGGATACCACTTCGGCACAGCGATTGAGCGCCTGAAATTGCTTGAAGCCGGCCTGCCCGTAATTAAAGAGCGCTTGGCAAAATTAAACCCGCAACCAGTGAATGGCAAAATGCCGATCATGATCGGCGGCGGCGGCGAAAAAGTAACGCTACGACTTGTTGCGCAGCACGCTGATCAATACAACTATTTTGGTCCGCCTGAGAGTTACGCCAACAAAATTAAAATCCTTGACGAATGGTGCGCAAAAGTTGGACGCAACCCACGAGAGATTGAACGCACGGTGGCGATTTATCCAAAAGAAGTTACGCCTGAAATTTTTGAGGCATACAAACAAGCGGGCGCCGAGCATGTAATTTTGACTTGCGCTGGCCCGTTTGACTTTGGCGATCTTGAAACGCTTTTGAGCTGGCGATAACAAAAATTTGCGTCGCTTAATACCGTTCGGACTACTTCAAGTCTCGAACATCGCTTCAGGTTTCGGCAACGGAATCGTGATGATCGCCATACCTTGGCTCGTGCTTGACCGCACCGGCTCTGCAGCTGCGGCTGGTTTGCTTGGCGCATTGGTGAGTCTGCCGGGCATCGTTGTTTCGCCGTTTGTGGGCGCGCTAATTGATCGTGTTGGGCGGCGCAAAGTTTCGATTTATGCCGATGTGCTCTCGGCAATTTCTGTTTTGTTGTTTGTCGTCGTCGACCGTGTCGGTTCGTTGACATATGCGTGGATCGCAGCGTTGGCTGTGCTCGGCGCCGTGTTTGACCCCGCTGGGCACACGGCGCGCAAGGCGCTGATTCCTGATGCTGCTAGTGCGTCTTCGATCAATCTTGAATCTGCAAACAGCCGTCATGAGGGTTTGTTCGCCGTCGGCTGGGCGATCGGGCCAAGTGTTGGTGCCGTGCTGATCAAATTCGTCGGACCAGTCGATGCACTGTTCGCGACAAGTTTCTTATTCGTAGTTGCATCAGTCAGCGTGATGCTGATGCGCGTTCACGATGCCGGGCAACAGAGCCGCGATGCAGATTCACATGCCGAAACTTTTTGGCAGTCGACCGTTGCTGGTTTTCGCGTGTTGCATGCCGACCGTGCTCTGTTCAGCCTGACGTTGATTTTTATGTTCACCTCGGCGGTTTATATGCCGATCGAAATGGTGCTGCTCCCCGTGCACTTTGAACGACTCGGCAACGCTGGCGGACTCGGTGCAACAATGACTGCCCTGGCCGCAGGCATGATGATCGGCGCTTTCAGTTACGGAGTAGTCGCCCGGCGGTTTTCACGGTTCACGATTTTGCGCGGCGTAATGATTGGCGTCGCAATTGCCGCCGCGCCGATGGCAGCTTTGCCCCCGACTCCCGTGTTTATCGCTATTGGTTTTTCAATGGGAATGTTGTGGGGTCCATTCAACCCTCTTTGGAATACTTTGATTCAAAACCGTGTGCCCGCCGAGATGCAAGGGCGCGTTTACGGCGTGCAAATGTCGGCGCTCTACGCTGCCCCACCGCTTGGTCAACTTATTGTTGGCTTGGCTGTCGAGCAGTTTGGGTTGCAACAAACTTTCGTTGTAATCGCGGCGCTGTTCGTAGTTGTCGCATTAATCACAGTTTCTTTACGCCCTCTGCGCGACCTCAACACCAACACAGTTTCAAATAGTTAATTAGTGCGCGCGGTTAGCGCGATTTGAAATAGTTACGCGCTGTGTTGCAGCACGCGGCGACGGCTTTCAATATCTTCGCGATTGTGGTAGCAACCGATGAACAAACGCTTGCCCGTGTACTCCATGCGGCCATGCAGCGTGCGCCAGTTGTCGAAAATTAGTGCGTCACCCGAGTTGAGTCGAATCTTCAACCAGTTGTCACGATCATTCACAAGTTTGTGCAGCAAACCATAACTGCGATAAAACTCGGCCATCTGTTCGTTTGGCAATTTAAGTGGCGCACGATCGTAGTTATTGAAAGAAATCTGCACAATATTGCCGTAAGGGTCTAACCGAATCGCAGGACGCTCGGCTCGCAAATAGACGCCTGGCTCGATGTAAAGACCAGGGACGACTGTCGTTGTGAGAGTAGTGAAAGCCTTAGGGTCTTGTTCGCGGATCTGGTTGGCGACGGCAAGGCCATCCACCAAAATACTTTCGCCGCCCGTGCCCGTGCGCTCGATGCAACAAAACATCTGCGAGCCCGGTGCGTCGTGCGAATAGGTGCTGTCGGTGTGCGGCTCAAGAAAAGTTTGCGTATAGGCCGTGTCGTTGTGATCTTTAAGTTCTGAATGCAGTTTCCAGATGCCGCCAAAAATTGTTTGACGCGGATACGCGACGCGACGCGCGAGTTGCTCGGCTGCCTGCTCGTTTGCGGGCATATTGCGAACGGTGGCAAAACCAAACTTTGCGAATGCGTCGAGCAACTCACGAGCGCCTTCGTCGGTCGAAACAACTCTTTCAAATTCAGAACACGGAATCGGGTCTGGCATCGAACCAGCCAGCCAGAGCTGCTTTGAATCAATCGCATGCTGGGCATGGGTGTCGTAAACAAGCGCGCTAGCCAAAAGTTCGGCCGAATACTCGCCCGCCGCACTGGCATCGCTCCAGTTGACGACGACATGATTCTCGTTTTTCAACTCGGCTGAAGTGCCTGAGATTTTTGGGTCAATTAAGAATGTGTCGACTTTTCGTTGCTTCGTATCTGTGTTGTAGCGAGATGCGTCTTGACTGTGGTCATAGAGCCAAAACCACGAGTAAATTTCTGGGTTTTTAGCGCCAGCAAATACAACCTCAAGCCCAGCCTGTGTCGCTTTTACGGATGAGATTTTCGACGAGATTGACATACCCGAACCTAGATTGAGTTTTTAGTTAGCTCTTCTAGCGTACCTTCAGCAACAATCGTCGCGTCTTCGATTCGGTAAACCCGATCGCAATGTTGCACCGTTGACAATCTGTGCGCAACAATCAAAATCGTTTTGAAACCCTGTAGCGCACGAATCGCGCTCATAACTTCGGTTTCAGTTTCCATGTCGAGGCTGCTTGTGGCTTCATCGAGCACCAGCACTTGGGGCTCGTGATACAAAGCGCGAGCGATACCGATGCGTTGGCGCTGGCCACCCGACACGCGAATTCCGCGTTCTCCGACAATCGTGTGCGCTTTTTCAGGGAGTGACTCGACAAAATCCCAAAGTTGTGCCGACTTTAGGGCTCGCTCAAGCGCGACATCATCAATTTCTTTTTCAGCAATACCAAACGCGACGTTACGACGAATCGTGTCGTCTGTTAGATAAATCGCCTGGGCAACATAACCAATTGTCGACTGCCACTCAAGGTTTTGTTCGTGCAAGTTGATGCCGTCAACAAGAAGTTCACCTGAGCTCGGCGGCAACAAGCCAAGGATGACATCAACGAGTGTGCTTTTACCCGCGCCCGAAGACCCGATGAAGCCGACTGTTTCGCCCTTGCGCACGACGATATGCAGCATCGTCGCGGGCGCCTCGTCAAAACTCTTGATCTCGCTGGTGTCGGACGAGACCTGCGTCCACGCCCCCGAGGCGGCGTAGGTCGCCGCCAGCCAATCGGCCTCCGGATAATTGTAATAGCGGCCGATGCTGTCGCGGCCACCGCCATGGCCGATCTTGTAGCTCGCGTAGAAGATGCCGGCGGGCTTCAGCGCCCGGTGGATGCGGCCGATGATGCCGGCTAATTCGTCGCGCGGCACATGCAGCA
>OFRA01000116.1_pt1 | contig 19942 bp, 17 predicted proteins | sample 1543001 | NCBI WGS metagenome assembly OFRA01 (sample SAMN07774221, study PRJEB24372) | wastewater metagenome | isolation source: Lake Maggiore Verbania | place: Italy: Verbania | collected 2015-12 | reverse complement strand
AGGTCAGTTTCGTTCTCAAAGATACGAAGAACGAACTGACTTTGATACTATAAGATACTTGAGGTCAGGCGTCAAGTGTTTTTAGAATACTCATTCTGGTTTTGGGCTTTCTTCTGGTTCTTCTGCAGTAGGAAGTACGACACCGGTTTGTTGAAGATATTCAATAACACCCTGAAGTTTAAGTACGATTTCTCTTTTTGTTGCGACTTGATTATTAAGAGTATTGATTTCGGCAACCAATTGTTGTTGTTGCTCAATCACTTGTTGCAAATGTGTCTGTTGTTCGGTCATAATTTTTGATAGTAATCTCTAACTCATTATATATCATATTAAAATAAATGTCAATATAGTTTAACTTCATGATAAGTTGATTGAGTTTCTTCATTTATTTTCTTTTTGATTACTGCTCTTAAGTCATTAGTCATATAAACACTACGAGCAAGTTCTATAAACTCTTCGTCAAATTCTTGAAGTTTTTCCTTTTCTCTTAATCTATCTTCTATCTTCCAAAGTTTTTGGTTGACTTCTTTAAGTTTCACTTCATACTCTAAAGTATATTGAGTAAGAGTGGATTTGATTTGATTTAATTCACGAAGCTCTTTTGAGACATATTCATTTGTCGTATATTGAGATTTGATTTCTAAAATCGTAATCTTATCTAAAAGTTCTCCTGTTGATATTGGAATACTAACTATCATATAAAATTATTTTTAATATGATTTAGAACAACCTCATTCCTACAAATAACTCCAAGACCAAAACAATGGGTAAATGTGAATTTAGGCATATTAAGTTCATCAAAGAATTTTTTTACTCCATACTCTCTACTATTAAAGCTTTCTACACAAGTATCGTGAAGTAAGATAATTCCATCATCAGTTACAAACTTACTCCAAGTTTCAAAGTCTCTCTTAATATCTTCATAATTATGACTTCCATCAATATGAAGAATATCAATCGTCTTATCCCAAGTTTTTGCTACCTCATTAAAATCTCCTTCAATAAGAGTTAGATTATCTTGAAGGTGAAGTTTTTTTCTCTTCATCATTACAAAATCATATTTTTTACGAAGTTCATCTGTTCCAACAAAATCATCTCCAGTGAAGTTATCAATACCATAAGTATGCCCAATTCTAGGAATAGCAAATGAGAATGTTGAATATCCCCAGGCAACACCAAGATCTACAATGACTTTAGGATTTAAAAATCTTACTAAATTTTCGGCAAATTTGCGATGACCATACCAAGCAGTTCCTGGTGTATCATCAAGATTAGTCAGGAAAAGTTTATCAATAGCATCAGTTCTTTCTTTGAGTGCTACTGTTTGATCAGAGAACCCAGTTGCAAATATTGTAATGTTGGGATTATTCAGTTTCTTAGATATTTCAGTTAAATATGAAAATGCCTGAGACATATAAGGTTCTCCCATATTCATTGCTTCACTTACAGCATGAAAAGCATAATTTGCTCCTTTTTGAGTATCTCCCGACATAAAAAGAAGTTGACTACAATTAATAAAAACAGGAATTCTAAATGTATTGAAATATGGTTTAGAGAGATTTAGAAACTCTTGACCATATTCAAGTGCTTTTTCAAGATTTTTAACAGAAAAATAGTGATTGTAAATAAACCAAACATAATACCAATTATTTGAATTTTTTTTATATTCTCTTTCACAAATAGAAAGATAGAAAAGTTGTTTATCGATAGTTTGGTTTATTTTTTTAGTAATCTTAATTGTAGTATCAACAGAAACTTCATTCAAATAATCTTCTGTAGGAAGAAACATTGGAGTTTCGTGAACAGCATTTACCCAAGTATAATTTTTGGTTCTATGAAATCTAATATGTATCTCATTTGATTTAGTCGGTTCTTCTTCTCCAACTTTATCATATCGTTCATGATTAAATCCAGTAAATTCTCCTGCAATTACACCAAGACCTTCCGAAAATAAATCATCAATATTCTCATTGAAATCAAGTGAAAATGCCCAATCAGTTTTTACATAAGAGAGTGCTTGATTTCTTGCTACTGAGAAATCAAACTCTTCTCTGGTTTGAGGATGTTCATAAACCTCAATACCTGCTTCCTTGAGTAGTTCCACTGTTTTGTCTGTGCTTCCAGTATCAACCACAACAGTATGAGAAAACTTCTTTGAGGTCTCAATAAATTTCTCAACATTCTTTTCTTCGTTTTTGCAAATAGCATAAAGTGTGATGTTCATAAGTATTTTTTCCAATCAATACAAGGTGATAATAAGTCTGCTTGACTATGTGTAGAATAACCCGGCAAACAAGAAATCAAATAGTTTCCTTTTTGATTAAGATCTAAAAACTTTGAATGATCTTGTGACGGTTCAGTATCTGTTGAATACTTCTGGTGTATGTATAAGTCTTTTATAAGTGTCTTATATTTGACGGCAAAGGTATTTGTTGTGGAAGGAACTGGTTTCCAATGAGAACTTTCAGTAATCAAAATCTTACTCATTAGTTCGGCATACATCTCTTGATACTTGTCTCTGTGGTCGTACAAGGTCACATAAGAAACTGGAAGAGTAAATCCTTCCAGTAGAATATTATCCCATTCTGGACGGTGTACATAGTCATCTTCCAGAAAATAAATGATGTCCTCTGCTGAATGATTTTGAGTTTGAATATATTCTAAAGTTTTAAGAAAACTCTTTGCTTCTCCACCACAATTAATAATATGAGTGTTTTTTTCTTGTGATAAAAAAGTATCCTCTATCTTTCCATAGTGTTCATCATAGATGATTGTGTATTTTGTGGTTTCTGGATTGAGAGTGTTCTTGAAGTTTTGGAATACCTTTTCCTTATTCCACCAATCGGGTCTTTGTTTTCCTGGTGCTTCTTGTACCTTAGAATAATAGCAGTGTCTTAAATAAACATAAATCATAGATTAAATTTAGAATAAAGTTTTACATTGTCTTCTCCTATTATATCAATAGGATTTTGTGAGATTTTGGAAAGATTTGGTCTTATATCGTGAAGACCTCTAAGCCCCCATTCTTCATCTTTTTGTTCTCCACAAGCATTTTCAATATTATCAAAAGTATTTGTATAAGAAGGAACTTCTAAGAACTCATAGATTTTATTCAGTTCTTTTTCAGGGTTGCTTACAAGGTTATTATACTCTACCAAATGAACCCAGTCTGGATATTTAGTAATACCATAAACCATACTTTCATAAGAAGGAGCAACATAATATCTCCAAATACATTCAGCACGATTATTATTTGTGATTGGTAGATTATCTTTTCTTAGATGATTATCAATAAAGTTTTCTTGATAACCTGTTCTTTCTATAAGTGAAATATAAGATGTAAGAACTTCTGGAATAGAACGATAAGTTGCTACAATCTTTGGTTTGTTAGAAAGAAACATTGAAACAGTATCAAGGTTCTTTCCCCAAAATCTATGTTTGTCTAGGATTGTTGATTTTGAAATATGATTATAAAAGTTAGCAAGAACTGCCTTATAAACATTATAAGAGATTTCTTTACGGTCAAAGGTAAATTGAATATCTAAAGTATTAAATGATTTCTCAATATTAGTTACTACATCACCCAAAGGAGATGTTGGTGATACATAAATGTCTGGATGTTGATTGAGAAGAGACCCAAGTAATGTAGAACCACTTCTTGGAAGTCCTCCAAGAAAATATAATGTTTTCATAGTTTATTGATTTTTATTATTTATAATAACACAGAATCAATGTATGTGACTGCTGCTGTGTTATGGAACACAGCAGAAACTGATTTCCAGTTGGTACCACCGGCAAATGTGGTCACCGGAGTTGCTCTATCGGTAGCATCATTGGTTCCTAATGATCCTCCCGGTCTAGCATAATAACTATTACGACCCCAGGTCCAGAGAGTTCCATCGGTCTTGATTGCAGCTGTGAGATAAAGACCACCACTCACTTGTTTCCAGTTAGTACCACCGGCAAAGGTGGTGACTGGAGTTGCTCTATTCGTAGTATCATTGACTCCTAGTTGTCCAAAAGGATTATAACCCCAGATCCAGAGAGTTCCATCGGTCTTGATTGCAGCAGTACCATAACCAGCACTCACTTGTTTCCAGTTGGTACCACCTGCAAATGTGGTCACCGGAGTATTTCTATTGGTAGTATCATTGGTTCCAAGTTGTCCTTGAGCATTATAACCCCAAATCCAGAGAGTTCCATCGGTCTTGATTGCTGCAGTTATATTACCAGAAGCACTCACTTGTTTCCAGTTAGTTCCACCAGCAAATGTAGTGACTGGAGTAGTTCTATTCCCACTAGCATTGATTCCAAGTGCTTCATAATCATTAGAACCCCAGATCCATAGGGTTCCATCGGTCTTGATTGCTGCAGTATGAGAACCACTACCACTCACTTGTTTCCAGTTAGTACCACCGGCAAATGTGGTGACTGGAGTTGCTCTATTCGTAGTATCATTGACTCCTAGTTGTCCAAAAGGATTATAACCCCACAACCAGAGAGTTCCATCGGTCTTGATTGCTGCAGGTGCATATAATCCAGAAGCTTGTTTCCAGTTGGTACCACCAGCAAAGGTGGTGACTGGAGTTGCTCTATGGGTAGTATCATTGGTTCCAAGTTGTCCATAACCATTACGACCCCAGGTCCAAAGAGTTCCATCGGTCTTGATTGCTGTACAATGAACATAACTATAAGAAACCGATATCCAGTTGTTACCACCGGTAAGTGTGGTGACTGGAGTATATACATTTCCTCCATTATTGGTTCCAAGTGCTCCAAAAGTATCAGTACCCCAAACCCAAAGATTACCCTGTCTAAAAGCATCTACAGGAACAAAAATATCATCAAAACTATAATTAAGTCCGTTTTCTCTAAAGTTGTAAAAGGTCGGCATTAGAATTTTTTAGAAACGACTTTTAATCTATAATGAAAACAGGAGTATTCATTTTTTCACTCCATTCACTCAACCACTCTCTGGTTTCATTACTTATCTTTTTATTATTTATAGGTAATACTTTCAGGTATTCATTTTTTTCTACCGAAACAAGAAACTCACATTTATCAGGTCTCATTTCTTCTGGAAGTAAATGTTGAGACCAAGCACACTGATAATCTCTACAACTTTCTGGTCGTGCCTTATGAACTCCACATCCATTACATTCTAAGAACTTGCAAGACTTTCCTGCTCCAAAGTCCCAAGCAAAACTATCACCAATCAACCAAGTACAACAGGCAGTACATTCTCCACAATCACGAAACATAATCATCCTCCTTGAAATAATAACTATAATTATTAAACTTAGAAGGATTTTGTTCGAATAATATATCATTATATAAAGTTTTTGGATAGCAACTATCACTATCGCCAATCCATCTTTCTTTCTCCATTCTACAATCAGAATCCATATATCTAGATTTTATTGTATTGATATAAGAAGCATTTGCCCACCAAAAGTTCCCCATATAAGCATAAGTCCTATCATTTGGTATTAAAGAACCATCAGCACAAATACTTGGCCCAATCGTTCCCAAATGACATCCAACACAAGTATAAGTATCTAGATACTTTATACATTCCTTCCATTTATCAATCACGAAATATTCCATCATCAATCTCCAAGACTGAACGCAGAGTTCATCTTTAGTTGCTCCTTTGGTATGAAAATATAAAACTTTATAATCTGGATTATTTTTACAAAAATCATTAAGTGCTAATAATGTCGTTTTTTCAGTTCCCCAATCTTCCTTTTTATTATATACAACCTTTGCTTTAGATGGAGCATTAAAAAGTTCTTGACTTCCATTTACACTAAAATAAGTATAATCAGCATTTTGAAGTAGTCCTGAGGCATACAATCTATGTAATTGTTGCTGGTAAATAAATGCCCCTACTCCCATTTGACCGATATGATAAAAGATTGCGAGTTTCACGTATGATATACTCCACCATTTTCACCAGACATTCCTTTCATCATCGTAAGACCAAGATTAGGAATATCAATAATGTTTTTCTTATTGATAAAACGATAAAGTGAATGTTCCACATCAGTACCAGCAGTAAATTGAAGCATCTTTTCCATATAAACAAATGCTTTCTCAAGTGCTTCTACAATTTCAGCAAATAACATTCTATCAAAAGACCAAAGACCAGTCACCATCATACCACTTGCTCCATAGAGATAAGCATAAACATTCTCAAGTTCTTTATCATCATAGTTTTCTGTTTCTTGTGAAAGATACTCGTATCTTTTTACAATATATTTTCCTTCTAAAAACTTACTTTGATAATCTTTTATATCAAAATCATCATTCAATAAGTATCTACCAGTCATCTTGAAAACTCTTTGACTATCATTGAATAGATTATGTTTCTTGATTATATAAAGAGTATTCAGTAATCCTCTGGTTTCTAATAATGACTTACCATAAGTAATCAGTTCTGGTCTTGCCTCAAGATTTTCATATATTACTTTGAGACCTGGTTCTTCATAAAACTCCAGAAACAAATCTACGTTTTCTTTGAGAATATCTTTTTGTTTTTCATCAATTGATTTAGATGAACACTCAAATAAAACCACATAAGAATTAGGAACTTTCTTTCTTATACACTCAATCGTTTCTAATGTTTGCTCAAATCTTTGTTCTTCATCATAAGCACTAAACTTATCTTCTTGAAAATGTTTGAGTGCTGAACCAACTAAAAATAAAAACTTCATAAGTAATCTGTATTGAAACTAATAATAATTCTTTCTTCTGTTTCTTCTTCTGTATAATGAACTAAATCACTTGAGAATAGAACTAATAAACCAGGATATGGTTGAATTGAGGTGTCTGGAAAAATCAGTGAAGTACTTCCAGAAATATAAAATGCTCCACTAATAATACTTTCTTCGTGCTTATGTGCATTGAGTTTATTTCCTGCTTGTGAGATATTGAACCAACTATTGATAAACTTTAGAGGTGGAATATTATATTTTATACAATATAGTCTAACATATTGTTTGATAATATTTCGCAATCCAGTCAGTTCTGGATACATTAGAGTGGGCATTCCGTGATTATAAGTGGAAAAACCTTTTGTTACAAGTCCGTGAGAAGCAGTTTCTATTTCTAAAAGTTTGCTCTTAGTGGTATTTAGGTTGAGAAAAGAAAGGTCATATTCCTCTATCACTTAGAAACTCCTTCAGTTCTTTGAGTGGTTCATCCCAGTTTCTTGGTCTTCTTTGCTTGAATAAATGTACATTATCACCATACCACCAAGACTTTCCTGTAGAACTTGTCCATACATAATACTCCATAATCGGTGTAAAGACACAAACTTCTTTACCTTGTGATGCCGCAATATGAGCAATAGAAGTACAAGAAGTAATCACCAAATCCATTTGAGATACAAGTGAATATGTATCTGTAAAATCACGATTTGGAATATCAAAAGTTTTTATGTTAAATCCTTCTGGTGGTGTTTGGTCTGGTAGTTGTAATGAATATAATGATGCCTTTGTATTTGAGAGTGTATCAAATAATGGTTTTGTATCTATAGAACGAAAATGTGCCTGCTCAAATCCAGAACCCGAGTTCCAGAATACTCCAATCTTATAGTTTGTGTCTTCTTTTAGATATGAGTATTGCTCTTCTTTTTCTGGTAGTGGTTGAAGATATGAAGTTTGTCCTAAATCTTTCACTTTTAGATTGAGATAATAAGGAAGAGCAAGAGCATATACCCACTTTGAGTTTTTTGGAAACTCTGGATTATCCCAAACAAGCTCAGTATGAAATCCATTATATTGGAAGAGTTTCTGTATGTCCTTTCTGGTTGTAGTCCAGATTGGGTTCATTCCAAGTTCTTTGAGATGCTTCATAAATCTTATATGAATAATCTCATCACCAGCACCACACTGACTATCAATCACAATAGTTTGATTTTCTGTGATTGTTCCATCCCACTTTGAGAAAGTAGGAAGTTCTCGGTTCTTATATGCTTCTACTTCTCCTGCCTTGAGAAAGTGATGAAGTCCTGTATGAATATCATCTTTACGGAAATAATGCCCTGATAAGTTGTGATATGCCTTTCTTTCTATTTCTTCTGGTAATGGTTTTTTGATAAGATTGAAGAGTAGTTTTTCTGCTTTTTCTTTTTGATTGATTGCAGAATAAGAAAAAGTTTCTTCTAATAAAAGTTCAGTATCTTGGGGATTTTGTGATTTGATTTTTGAGATTTGAGTAAGTGCTTTTTCTGGATGATTTGATTGATTATAAGCATTGATAAGATTTTTTGTGGTTGTATATTTTTCTTCTTTGGTTCTTGTAAGTTTAAGTGCTTTTTCTCCATAGATTATAGCATTTGAGAAATCCTTTATCTCAAAGAAAATCTTTGCTACATCATTGTATTGCTCAAAGGTTTGTGCTCGTTTTCCAAATGCATCAAGAACTTGTGATGTAAGTTCTTTCTCATCAAAAGAATATAAGGTTTTTGTGACCAACTCAAGTGGGTTCATTATCAATATATTGTGTGTTTTGAGTATTTATTAGAAATCTACGGACTTGATTGCTACTGTGTGATTTTCACCAGAACTTACTTGTTTCCAGTTGGTTCCACCGGCAAATGTGGTCACTGGAGTATTTCTATTGGTAGTATCATTGATTCCAAGTTGTGCATAACTATTATTACCCCAGGTCCAGAGAGTTCCATCAGTCTTGATTACAGCAGTGTGACTGCCATTACAAGAAACTTGTTTCCAGTTAGTACCACCGGCAAATGTGGTGACTGGAGTATTTCTTTGCGTAGTATCATTAGTTCCTAGTTGTCCAGAACTATTAGAACCCCAGGTCCAGAGAGTTCCATCGGTTTTGATTGCACTAGTATGACCACCACCACCAGTAACTGATTTCCAGTTGGTTCCACCGGCAAATGTGGTCACTGGAGTATTTCTATTGGTAGTATCATTGATTCCAAGTTGTCCATTATTATTAGAACCCCAGTTCCATAAAGTTCCATCGGTTTTGATTGCAGCAATGTGTGCCGTACCACAAGAAACTTGTTTCCAGTTAGTACCACCGGCAAATGTGGTCACTGGAGTACTTCTATTGGTAGTATCATTGATTCCAAGTACTCCATTAGTATAAGCATTTTCACCCCAGGTCCATAAAGTTCCATCAGTCTTGATTGCAGCACGAAAATACCGCTGCGAAGCAGAAACTTGTTTCCAGTTGGTGCTACCACCAAACTCTTCAGTTGGAACACTTATTTGGTCATTATGAATATTAAGACCCCAGGTCCAAAGAGTTCCATCTGTTTTTATGGCACTTTGATGAAAACCACCATAGTCAACTTGTTTCCAGTTGGAACCACCGGCAAATGTGGTCACTGGAGTTGGAAGAGCAGCTCCACTACCATATAGAGAATTAACTCCAGCCTCTCCAAATCTATTACCACCCCAGACCCACAGGGTTCCATCGGTTTTGATTGCACTAGTATGCAAAGCACCACCACTCACTTGTTTCCAGTTGCTACCACCAGAAAGTGTGGTCACTGGAGTACTTCTAGTCGCAGTATCATTGGTTCCAAGTTGTCCATAAGCATTACCACCCCAAATCCATAATTCTGGTGGAATACCAATCTGCTGACCAATAGAAGGATAAACACTTATCAAATAATCTTTAGTGATGAGTTTCTTTCCTAAATCAGCCCCGTTACTATCTCTAAAATTAGTTGTAGTTTCTACTCTACTCATTTTCTTCTAATCCTAATCTTTGTGGTTGCTCTCGTATCACAACATCATAAACACTCTCAATCGTCTCACAAGCATCAATCTCTTGAAGTTTTGATAACTCCCAGTCAAATGCTTCTTGGACTTTTACATCAATCTCACTCACAATAGTTTGGAGTTGTTCTGTAGTAATCTCTAACCAAGTATTAGAAAACTTAAAGTTATGAGGTCCGGGAGCAGCACTCAACTTACTTGCTAATAGAAGTCTTTCTTCTCTTGAGGTTGATACTTCTACACTTGTACCATTTAGATTTACTGAAATAGTTGTATTTTCTTTTTCTCTTCGGTATGGAGAAACTTCTTGCTTTCTAAGTTCTTTAACTTCTTCTAAAGTCTTATCAATGATTGGATATGTGAGTAGAACTTTGACTGGAACATCATTCTCTTTGGTGATTTCCCAAGTGAAGTTTCCAATATTATGATACTTTGTATCATTTTCTGGAACTACTTTTTCTATTAGAACAAGATGAGTTTCATTATCACTAAAATGAATTGGAAGGTCTGTATAACTTTGAGGAGAAATGCGTTCTTCTACCTCAAGGTCTTCTAGCTCAGAATTGATATATCTAACATTGAACCCCATTGGTCCAAGTATTAGTGAGTTGTTATTGATAAGTGCGATTTCCATTTTAGTTTTTTAAATATTTATGAGAGTGGGTACTCGGGACTGATGCCTGCTGTGACTGCTGCACATTGAGCATTACCAGCACTTACTTGTTTCCAGATGGTTCCTCCAGCAAATGTGGTGACTGGAGTGGATTTATTGGTAGTATCATTAGTTCCAAGTTTTCCACCATATCCTTGACCCCAAGTCCATAGAGTTCCATCGGTCTTGATTGCTGCACAATGCTGTCTACCAGAACTCACTTGTTTCCAGTTGGTACTGTTTCCTTCAACTTGATCTGGACTAATATCTGCAGCAGGGGATCCTAATTGACCATTGTTATTTCTACCAAAAAGAAAAAGTTGTTTATTTCCCCCATCATCCAACAATGCTACTATATGATAACCACCAGAACTTACTTGTTTCCAGTTGGTTCCTCCAGCAAATGTGGTGACTGGAGTGGATTTATTGGTAGTATCATTAGTTCCAAGTTTTCCACCATATCCACCACCCCAAGTCCATAGGGTTCCATCTGTCTTGATTGCTGCACATTGAGCATTACCAGAACTCACTTGTTTCCAGTTGGTTCCTCCAGCAAATGTGGTGACTGGAGTATCTCTAGTGGTATTATCATTGGTTCCAAGTCGTCCTGCATATCCTTGACCCCAAGTCCATAGAGTTCCATCAGTCTTGATTGCTGCACAATGCTGACTACCAGAACTCACTTGTTTCCAGTTGGTACTGTTTCCTTCAACTTGATCTGGAATAATATTTGGAGGAGGGAATCCTAATTTACCACTGTCATTACTACCAAAAAGAAAAAGTTGTTTATTTACCCCATCATCCAATAATGCTACTGTACTATAACCATTAGCACTAGCAGCACTCACTTGTTTCCAGTTGGTTCCACCGGCAAAAGTGGTGACTGGAGTAGTTCTAGTCGTGGTATCATTAGTTCCAAGTTGTCCGTTAATATTACGACCCCAAGTCCAGAGAGTTCCATCGGTTTTGATTGCTGCACAATGACCATTACCACCACTCACTTGTTTCCAGTTGGTTCCACCGGCAAATGTGGTGACTGGAGTGAGTTTAGAGGTAGTATCATTGGTTCCAAGTCGTCCATAACCTCCAGAACCCCAAGTCCAGAGAGTTCCATCGGTCTTGATTGCTGCACAATGATAACCACCAGAACTCACTTGTTTCCAGTTGGTTCCACCGGCAAAGGTGGTGACTGGAGTAATGCGGTAGGTGTATTGATTGACTCCAAGTTGTGCATTAAATCCAGCACCCCAAGTCCATAGGGTTCCATCGGTCTTGATTGCTGCACAATGTCTATCACCAGAACTCACTTGTTTCCAGTTGGTTCCACCAGAAAAGGTGGTGGATGGAGTACTTCTAGTGGTACTATCATTGGTTCCAAGTCGTCCTGAATATCCATTATAACCCCAAGTCCATAAGGTTCCATCGGTCTTGATTGCTGCACAATGACGAGTACCAGCACTCACTTGTTTCCAGTTGGTTCCACCAGCAAAGGTAGTGACTGGAGTGGATTTACTGGTTGTAGTATTATCTCCAAGTCGTCCATCAGTTCCACTACCCCAAGTCCATAGGGTTCCATCGGTCTTGATTGCTGCACAATGCTGACTACCAGAACTCACTTGTTTCCAGTTGGTTCCACCGGCAAAGGTGGTGACTGGAGTATTTCTACTGGTTGCAGTATTATTTCCAAGTCGTCCATCAGCTCCACTACCCCAAGTCCATAGGGTTCCATCAGTCTTGATTGCTGCAGTTTGATTACCAGCACTTATGGTATAAAGGTCTTCTGGTTCTGCTGTTGGAGTATCTGCCCAGTTGGTTCCACCGGCAAATGTGGTGACTGGAGTGAGTCTATTTACACTTCCATTAGATCTTCCAAGTCGTCCATCACTTCCACGACCCCAAGTCCAGAGAGTTCCATCGGTCTTGATTGCTGCACAATGATAACCACCAGAACTTACTTGTTTCCAGTTGGTTCCACCGACAAATGTGGTGACTGGAGTACTTCTTTGCGTAGTATCATTATTTCCAAGTCGTCCATCAGCTCCACTACCCCAAGTCCATAGAGTTCCATCGGTCTTGATTGCTGCTGTATGATCACGACCAACACTCACTTGTTTCCAGTTGGTTCCACCAGAAAAGGTGGTGGATGGAGTACTTCTAGTGGTACTATCACCAGTTCCAAGTTGTCCATTACCTCCAGTACCCCAAGTCCATAGGGTTCCATCAGTCTTGATTGCTGCACAATGAGCAGAACCAGAACTCACTTGTTTCCATGTAGTTCCTCCAGCAGACGTGGTGACTGGAGTAATTCTAGTCGTGGTATCATTAGTTCCAAGTTGTCCAGAAACTCCAAGACCCCAAGTCCATAGGGTTCCATCGGTCTTGATTGCTGAGCAATAATTATCAATACCAGCACTTATGGTATAAAGGTCTTCTGGTTCTGCTGTTGGAGTATCTGCCCAGTTGGTTCCACCGGCAAATGTGGTGACTGGCGTGAGTCTATTTGCATTTGCACTAGTTCTTCCAAGTCGTCCATAACCTCCAGAACCCCAAGTCCATAGAGTTCCATCGGTCTTGATTGCTGCACAATGAGCATAACCAGAACTTACTTGTTTCCAGTTAGTTCCACCGACAAAAGTGATGACTGGAGTACTTCTATCGGTACTATCACCAGTTCCAAGTCGTCCATCAGCTCCACGACCCCAAGTCCATAGGGTTCCATCGGTCTTGATTGCTGCACAATGAATTCCACCAGAACTCACTTGTTTCCAGTTGGTATGGTTTCCTTCAACTTGATCTGGAATAGATATTGTAATAGGGAATCCTAATTGACTATTGGAATTATTACCAAAAAGAAAAAGTTGTTTATTTACCCCATCATCCAACAATGCTGCACAATGAGCAGAACCAGAACTTACTTGTTTCCAGTTGGTTCCACCAGCAAAGGTGGTGGATGGAGTAAGTCTTTGCGTAGTATCATTGGTTCCAAGTTGTCCGTTAGTATTACGACCCCAGGTCCAGAGAGTTCCATCAGTCTTGATTGCTGCAGTTTGATTACCACCACCACTCACTTGTTTCCAGTTGGTTCCACCGGCAAAGGTGGTGACTGGAGTGGATTTATTGGTAGTATCATTGGTTCCAAGTTTTCCATAACTTCCTTGACCCCAAGTCCATAGAGTTCCATCAGTCTTGATTGCTGCACAGTGATAAAAACCAGAACTCACTTGTTTCCAGTTGGTTCCACCGGCAAAAGTGGTGACTGGAGTATTTCTAGTGGTAGTATCATTGGTTCCAAGTTGTCCATCATTTCCATTACCCCAAGTCCATAGGGTTCCATCGGTCTTGATTGCTGCTGTATATACACGACCAGAACTCACTTGTTTCCAGTTGGTTCCGGATCCTTCCTGGAATGGAGCGTTATATGCACCACCCCAAGTCCAGAGAGTTCCATCGGTCTTGATTGCTTTAGTAAAACGATAACCAGCACTCACTTGTTTCCAATTGGTTCCACCGGCAAAAGTGGTGACTGGAGTTTGTATATAGTCACTATTACTATAGCTAATATTGGTTCCAAGTTGTCCATTAAATCCACGACCCCAAATCCAGAGAGTTCCATCGGTCTTGATTGCTGCAATCTGTTCTTGACCAGAACTCACTTGTTTCCAGTTGGTTCCACCGGCAAAAGTGGTGACTGGAGTACTTCTAGTGGTCCTATCATTGGTTCCAAGTTGTCCACTATATCCATCACCCCAAGTCCATAGGGTTCCATCGGTCTTGATTGCTACAGAATTAACAATACCAGCACTTATGGTATAAAGGTCTTCTGGTTCTGCTGTTGGAGTATCTGCCCAGTTGGTTCCACCGGCAAATGTGGTGACTGGCGTGAGTCTAATAAAACTTGCACTAGTTCTTCCAAGTTGTCCATTACTTGAATAACCCCAAGTCCATAGGGTTCCATCGGTCTTGATTGCTGCACAATGACGATTACCAGCACTCACTTGTTTCCAGTTAGTTCCACCGGCAAAGGTGGTGACTGGACTATTTTTATCTGCAAAACCATTAGTTCCAAGTTGTCCTTCAGCTCCACGTCCCCAAGTCCAGAGAGTTCCATCAGTCTTGATTGCTGCGGTATAATAACCACCAGAACTCACTTGTTTCCAGTTGGTTCCACCGGCAAAGGTGGTGACTGGAGTACTTCTTTCCGAAGTATTATTGGTTCCAAGTTGTCCAAAAGTTCCACGCCCCCAAGTCCATAGGGTTCCATCGGTCTTGATTGCTGCACAATGAGCACCACCAGAACTCACTTGTTTCCAGTTAGTTCCACCAGCAGACGTGGTGACTGGAGTGGATTTATTGGTTGCAGTATTATTTCCAAGTCGTCCATAACTTCCTTGACCCCAAGTCCACAATTCATCACCAATATACTGGTCTATTAGTTGATACTCAGTTACAAAATAATTTTCTAAATCACCCTCTGGTGATAAAAACTGATTAGGCATTTGATTTTCTCTCCAGTTCCTCTATACGGACTTGTTGTTCTTTGATTGCTTCTATGAGTACACCAATAATACCATTATAGTTCACTGATTTAACTTCACCTTGAGTTACAAGTTCTGGAAGTACTTTTTCTACTTCTTGTGCAATCACACCAATGGAAGGTTTTTGATTTTCTTTCCAATTAAATCTAACTCCAGAGAGTTGTTCTGTAATGTCTAATGCATTAGTAATTGGTCTAATATTTGTCTTAACTCTTTCGTCTGAAGTTGATGTGAATATTGTTGCCGATAAAGTTCCTGATGAAGGGTTAAAGGTTAGTTTTGATGAAGATACATTTATTGCACTTATAGTTCCACTTGTGGCATCATCAAATAAAATGTAACGAGTTTGATTTGTTGATATATCATCAGAAACACTAAGACCAGCAGAAATTCCAGTTAAGTTAGTACCATTTCCAAAATAATTAGTTGCAGTTACAACACCAGTAACTCTTACATCACCAATTACATGAAGTTTTGATGTTGGGTTTGTGGTTCCAATACCAACCAAACCAGATGTTTGTATAATATTATTTTGGAATGTAGAAACACCAGAAACAACAAAACTTTGGGATGTTAGATTAGTTGTACTTGTAATACCTAAAGTACTAATACCACTTACAACAAGACTTTGAGATGTTAAGTTTGTTGCTGATGTAATACCTAAAGTAGAAACTCCAGTAACTCCTACATCACCAACGACATCTAATGCTTTTGTAGGAACCGTTGAATTAATTCCAATACGATTATTGACACTATCGAGATATAATAATCCATCATTATAATCAAAGGGTTTTGTGAGTTTATTTCCGGATACTGTTCCTTCTCCCGGAACACCAATACCCAATGAAACACCAAGAACAATACAAAAGAAATCATCACCAGATCCAGGTGCTGATGCAAAAGTAATCGTATTTTGATTAATCGTATAAGAAATTTCTGGTTCTTGTACTACACCGGCAAGAGATACAAGAAGTGAAAAAGCAGAACCAGGATAAAATGCAGTACCACCTGATGTTAGATTAAAAGTTGTTGTGGACGAATTGAACTGACTTTGTATGTCATCAAGTTTTAATAAGTAGTTTCCTGATGTAGGTTGTCGCCCAAAATAAGCCATATATGTTTTTTAAGTATTTATATTTTTACTTAGGGTTATTAGACTGCTTCCCCCAATACTGGAACCCTTGATGCCTCATAAGCAACAATAACTTCTAGTGTGGTCTTTGAGTTCTTGGGAGTATTATGAAGGATATGCGATGATTACGATGCCGGAACCACCGGAACCACTTCTTCCACCATCATCTGGACTACCAGTATTGGCACCACCACCTCCGCCTCCAGTATTTGTAACACCACTTCCACCTTTCGCGCTATATGGATCTGCGGTAATAACACCATAACCACCGCCACCTGCTGGACGAGTTGATGCAACTGCCGGATTTACTCCTGGAGGATAACCTCCACCATTACCACCGCCGGCAAGATACCAATCTCCAGCAGGTCCAGGTGTTCCTACTCCTCCACCATTTGCACCAACTGGTGTAGATAGCGGATTTCTAAATGTTGTTGGAACTTGTACTCCAGATCCTCCAAGTCCGTAAGTTGGATTTGAAGGACTATTAGTATTTCCTACCGCACCAGCACCGCCACCACCACCACCTTGTTGATTATCAATCACTCCAGCCCCACCATCATTACCCCAACCATTTGCTGGTGTTGCTCCTATTGTTCCTGGGAATGGATCACCCGATCCCACACCACCAGCGATTGAAGAAGATGGACCACCACCTCCACCACCACCAGAACCACCTGCTTGACCGGCAGTATTTGACCAAGATCCACCCATACCACCACCAGGTGCAGTGATTGGTGGTCCAAAGAATGATGATGTGCCGTTACCAGAAGAGGATGGTGTAGTAAATCCTAATGGAGCACCACCAGCACCGACCTGAATAGAAGTTGATACTGGATGTGCTCCGACTGGAGTAGTACCTGTTTTATAGTTACCTGCGCCTCCACCACCACCTCTATATGTATGTTCTCCGCCAGCACCACCGCCACCAATCACAACATACTCTACTGATGCAGCAGTCCAGTTAGGTGCTGTTGCAAAAGTTCCCGTACTCGTAAAGGTATGAATGGTCTTACCACTATAAAAACTTATAGCACCACCAGTTGCCTTTGCGGTTGCTGCAAGTTCTCCAATCAAATAACGGACGACTACGATGCCTGAACCACCGGAACCGGAAATAGAACCATTACCTCCTCCTCCTCCTCCTCCAGTATTTTCTGTTCCACTAGTGGCAGTTATTGCCGGTTGATATCTTCCACCAGCACCGCCGCCGCCAGATCCACCGGGTCCAATCGTTTGATCATATGTAGAACCACCACCACCACCGGCATAAGTTGTAGATATTCCAGAAATAGATGATAATGTTCCGGCACCACCGGCACCACCTACTGAAGCACCACCGGCACCACCTGCTCCTGTAGCGCCTCCACCACCTCCAGCCTGAATATTTGGATCACTACTATTTTGATCTCTTCCATTTCCACCAGGATTTCCTTGTGATGGTGATACTGGTGGAATGTTTCCTGCTCCACCGGCACCACCAGGACCGGGAGTGCCGAATTTTGTTCCTCCCCCTCCTCCAGATCCACCAGTACTACCAGCATTTGCCGTTGGTCCTGATCCACCACCACCACCACCACCACCAGTAGCAGTTATGACTCCAACATAACCTGGAGCAAATACAGATGGATTTCCATTAGTTCCGTTAGTCGTACCGGAGGATGTTCCTCCTCCACTACCACCAACAGTAATCGTATAAGTACCAGGAGATGAAGATACTGAAAATCCAGTTCCGGTTCTAAAACCACCGGCACCACCACCACCACCACCAAAGCCGCTCCCATAACCACCACCACCACCACCACCACCACCAGCAACAACAAGGTACTCAACAGTGCTTTGGGATGCTGGTGCTTTGGTTATACTCAAAGAACCAGATGAGGTAAAGATATGTGCTCTATAGATATTACTTCCACTTTCGTAATCACTTATGGTTCCACCAGTTGCCTCAATATATTGCTCTCCTACACTTACCCATTCGGTTCCATTATATACCTGTACTTTTGCAGCATTACTATTGAATATAATGGTTCCTGTTGCAGTGCTGACACCAGCATTTCTTCCTATAGTTGTAGTAACACCTAAACCAACTGCATTATTCTTTATGAATGCAGAACCCACTGTGATACTACCAGTGAGTGCTCCAACAAAAGAAGATGCCGTGACTATTCCACTCACATTTATTCCCGCAGATCTAAAACTGATCGTCGTTGATATACCAGAGTTGGTAATTTGTGAAAGACGATCAAGTGCCATAAGAGTTTAATAAAAGTTATTGTGGATATCTTTATTTATAGGGAGTCTTATGAAGGATATGCGATGATTACGATGCCTGAACCACCGGAACCACCAGCAGCGTGGGCATTAGCGTAAGATGCAGCACCACCGCCGCCTCCCAAATTAATAGTACCAGGAGTACCGGCAGTATTAGTATTAGAAACACCTCCTAGTCCTCCACCACCATTACCACCAAGACCTACTGTGCCACCTTGATAAGTTGATCCACCGCCGCCACCTGCATAAAATACAGGGGCCCCGGTGATTGACGATGGCGCACCAGGACCGCCGTTGCCTGCTGCAGAACCACTGCCGTTTATACCAGAATTACCGGCACCGCCTCCACCACCACCACCATAATAAGAAGCAGCGGTAGCACCAGCACCTCCATCATATCCTTGTCTGGGGGGTCCTGCAGTTCCAGTGCCTGCAGTCTGGGGCCCAGCACCGCCACCGCCACTTCCGCCGTTCTTATCACTATTGGAAAAGTAATAGCTTGTTCCGCCACCACCACCGGTTGCTATTTGCCCAAGAGCGGTAGAGTTGATACCCTTTGAACCGTTGTAGTCTCCCGCAATTGCACCTGCACCACCGGCACCAACTGTAATTGGGTAAGCACCAGGAGAAACTGGGGACCCACTACCAGTCAGCATACCACCAGCACCTCCGCCCCCGCCACAATATGAACCACCACCACCACCACCAGCAACCACAAGGTAGTCAACAGAACTCAAACCAGGATTAGTGACCGTAAAGGTTCCTGATGATAAGAACTGGTGTATGGTCTTACCTGATGCATAAGAAATCAAACCACCAGTTGCCTTTGCGGTTGCTGTGAGGGATGCGATTTGGTAGCGGACTACTACGATGCCGGAACCACCATTTGCACCTATTGATTTTGGTGAAGTATTTTCTGCTCCACCTCCACCTCCACCAGTAGAATAAGTTCCAGATATTGCTGCACCACCTGGACCACTTCCATTTCCACCACCACCAGCACCACCGGATCCACCAGGAGTAGAAGAATTGCTATATCCCCCTCCACCTCCACCACCTGAAAAATATCTTCCAGGATTTGGTCCAGAAGTTCCTATTGCATTATTGTCAGGACCAGCACTAATAGAAGGATATCCAACACCACCAGCACCACCTGCTCCAGTTGGTGAAAATGAACTTCCTGCTCCACCTGCCCCACCACCACCAGGCCCACCACTAGAGTTAGATGGAGATGGGGATCCTGGAAAACCTTGTTGAGTAGAACCAGGATAGTTTTCTCCAGCACCACCGGGAGTGGGATGTCCACGACCAGACGCACCCCCACCAGAACCACCAGGAGATCCATAATGTGAAGGATCTGTTTCTGGTGCTAAAGAAGTAGTTGCACCTTTACCACCTCCCACAGAAGTTATAGGTCCAAAAGAAGAATCTACACCATTAGAAGATCCTCCAGCACCACCAGCACCAACAGTAACTGAATAAGAACCTGGTGAGGTTGATACTAGAAATGAACTACCTACTGCAGGATATCCTGATACATTAGTCCTAAAACCACCACCACCACCACCACCACCACCAGCATAACCAGAAC
>OFRA01000114.1_pt1 | contig 20012 bp, 21 predicted proteins | sample 1543001 | NCBI WGS metagenome assembly OFRA01 (sample SAMN07774221, study PRJEB24372) | wastewater metagenome | isolation source: Lake Maggiore Verbania | place: Italy: Verbania | collected 2015-12 | reverse complement strand
AGTTAAGCCCTATAGCGTCGATGGTACTGCAAGGGGGACCTTGTGGGAGAGTAGATCGCCGCCGGACTCAATTTAATGATAAGCCTCATCTGTTAATTCAGGTGGGGCTTATTTTTTTTATAACCCGCCCGCAAAAAATGGTGAAAAGTGAGCCAAAATCAAGGCTTTTCGATACCTTACATCTATGAATCAAGAAATAAGTGATCAACCAAATATTGATCTATCCAAGATTAAATCAGATATTGCATCGGTAAATGATTTACCAATCTCATCTCACAGCGCAGAGTTTGAGAAAATTCATAAACAATTACAACAAGCGTTAACAAATCTAGACGGAGTTTAAGTAAATGAAGACCCGGCTAGATGCGGAGTTGGTCAGACGCGAACTAGCTCGATCTAGAGAGAGCGCAGTTGAATTAATCACCGCTGGCAAAGTTTTAGTCAATGGTATTCCAGCAACAAAAGCAGCATCCCAAGTTGATGCTCAAATCTCTATTACTTTAAAAGATGAACAAGCAGAGTTTGTATCTCGAGGCGGTCATAAATTAGCTGGCGCGTTAGATTATTTTTCTAATTTAACCGTAGAAGGCAAAGTAGCTTTAGATGCTGGAGCTTCAACGGGTGGTTTCACAGATGTGTTGTTAAAACGTGGGGTTAAGAAAGTTGTGGCTGCAGATGTGGGTTACGGTCAACTAGCTTGGCAACTACAAAGTGATGACCGGGTAAAAATATTAGATCGAGTTAATGTTCGCTCTCTTACTAAGCAGCAGGTAGGAGATGAAATTGATCTAGTGGTAGCAGATCTTTCTTTCATATCTTTAAAATTAGTATTACCTGCCTTAATAGAGGTGGCAAAGGAGGACGCTGATTTTTTGGTTATGGTAAAACCTCAATTTGAGGTGGGCAAAGAGAAATTAGGAGCAGGCGGAGTTGTTCGAGATTCACATCTGCGCAAAGAAGCTGTGGCAGCGGTTGCAGATGTTGCTTTTTCACTGGGTTTAGGCTGTTTAGGGGTGGTAGCAAGCCCACTTCCAGGACCTAGTGGCAATGTTGAGTACTTTTTGTGGTTGAACAAAGCGGGTAAAGCCTTATTAGAAGTAGATTTAGATCTTGCGATTGAAAAGGGGCCAGCATGAGCAAGGTTGTTAAATCAGTACTGCTGGTAATTCATCCTAATCGCCCTGAGGCGAGTGCAACAGCAAAAGATTTAGCTAAGTTGTTAACCGAGAAACAAATTGAAGTGTTTTCAACTCTGCCAAATCTTTCGATTAATGAATTTAGCAATCAAAAAATTGATTTAGCAGTTGTTCTTGGTGGTGATGGCACAATGCTACGGGCTGCTGAAATTTTCCGTGGCAAAGGTGTTCCAATTCTTGGAATTAACCTCGGTCATGTTGGTTTCCTAGCTGAGATTGAAAAGCCTTCTCTAAATGAAATAGTTACAGCGATCGCTAGCGCAACTTATTCAATAGAGGAGCGGATGAGTTTGAATTATCAATTAATTCGCGATGGCAAAGTATTGCAAACTGGATGGGCGCTTAATGAGGTATTAGTAGAACGAAATGATCATCAGATGATCGACACCTTCGTGCAAATTGATCATCGACCACTTTCTAGATGGTGGTGTGATTCAGTTATTTGCGCTACTCCAACTGGTTCAACTGCTTACGCCTACTCAGCTGGAGGACCGGTGGTTTGGCCTGAGGTAGATGCTTTAGTTTTACTACCGCTAGCGGCTCACTCCCTGTTTTCTAGACCAATGGTGGTCTCACCCAAATCAGAAATTGTGTTGGATTTAGGCAGTGATTCAGCAGATTTAAATGCTGATGGCATCCGAAGAATTACCTTAAAGAAGAATGATCGAGTGATATTAACTAGTGATAAAGAAGATGTCTTACTTGCTCATATAAAGCCGGCCACCTTTACTGATCGTTTAGTTGCTAAATTTAAGTTACCAGTCGAGGGTTGGCGTGGTCAGTAAGAAGATTGGAAAAAGTAGCTTAGAAGAGATTTCAATTAGATCCCTGGGTGTTATCGAATCTTCCAATATTGAATTCAAACCGGGTTTAACTGTATTAACTGGTGAAACTGGCGCTGGTAAAACAATGGTGCTTACAGCGTTGGGATTGGTATTAGGCAATAAATCTGATTCTGATTTAGTAAGACAAGGTCAAGAACGGGCAATTGTTACCGGAAAATTTGCCGTCCCAAAAGAATTGGCGCAGCAAATTAGTGAGGCCGGCGGGGAGGTTGAAGATGAAAGTGTTGTCATCAGTCGAACCGTTAGTACAGCGGGCAAATCTCGCGTTCTAGTAGGCGGCATAGTTTCATCAGCTGCTGCAGTTTCATCCTTTGCTAGTTCTTTAGTTGAAATTCATGCCCAATCATCATCTTCTAAATTAACCAAGGCAGGTGTTGCCAGAGAGTTATTGGATCGCTTTGCTGGACTAGATCTAGAGCCTTATCAAGATACTTTCGAGCAATACCAACAGATGAAGCGAAGGATCAGTGAGTTGAAGGATCAGTTATCTCAGGCAGATCGACAGATTGCAGAACTTTCTGAATTAGCAGATGAGTTTGCAAGGTTAAATCCAAAATCTGGTGAACTAGTAGAGATAGAGAATGAGATTGCAAAATTAGGTTCAGTTGAGGTATTAAATCAAGCAGTTTCATCAGCCTTAAACCTTTTTGAAAATGAGGATCTTTCGGCTGTGAATCTGTTGCAGCAGATAAGAAAAAACTTAGATCAGGTAAATGGAAAGGATAAGCAACTAGATCAAATTTCTGAAAGATTCACTGAAAGCTTGCTTAATTTGCAAGATATATCAAGTGATCTAACCTCCTATCTTTCACAACTTGAAGCTGATCCAAATCGATTCGAAAAATTGCAAGATCGTAAGTCATCATTGAATTCACTGCTGAAAAGATATGGCAAAGGCAGTGATAAAGAGGTTGCCTTCGAACAACTATTACTGGATGGCAAGAGCGCTAAAGAAAAGATCGCTGATTTGTCTGGTGGAGATCAAAGAATCAATGAGCTTGAGAAGGAGGCTGAGATTCTTTTCAAAAAGCTTCAGGAACAAGGATTATCGCTTAGTAAATTACGAAAAGATAATGGTGCAAAACTCTCCGCGCAGGTAACTGAAGAAGTCAGAAGTTTATCAATGCCAAATGCTTCTTTTGTAATTGATCAAATTGTTTCGGACAGCAAAAGCCCTAACTCTTTTACATCAACTGGAATAGATGAAATATTTATTTTATTTTCGGCCCATTCTGGTGGCACACCACTTGCTTTAAATAAGGTAGCAAGCGGAGGTGAGTTATCTCGGGTGATGTTGGCTCTGGAGGTGGTTATCGCAGAGGCGGAACCGATTGGCACATATATATTTGATGAGGTTGATGCTGGTGTCGGTGGCAAGGCTGCAATTGAGGTGGGAAGACGTTTAGCAAAATTATCAAAATCAGCTCAAGTTATTGTCATCACCCATCTCGCTCAGGTTGCTGCTTGGGCTGATAATCATTTAGTAGTGAAAAAAAGTGAGAATGGATTGGTTACTCAATCTGACGTGATGGAAGTTAGCGCGAATAGTCGCAAGATTGAAATTGCCAGAATGTTGAGTGGTCAAGAGGATTCGCAAACCGCGCAGGAACATGCAGGTGAGTTATTGGCTATCGTTAAGAATGCATGATAATCTAGTCTTCCATGACCGCCAATCATGTGAGTAAACATATATTTGTTACAGGTGGCGTCGCCTCAAGTTTAGGCAAAGGATTAACAGCTTCTAGTCTTGGTCGATTGCTGCGCGCTCGTGGTCTTCGAGTAACCATGCAAAAACTTGATCCCTATTTAAATGTTGATCCAGGCACCATGAACCCTTTTCAACATGGCGAGGTGTTTGTTACTGATGATGGCGCCGAGACCGATCTAGATATCGGTCATTATGAGAGATTTCTAGATACTAATTTGCACGGGTCAGCCAACATAACAACTGGGCAGATCTATTCAAAGGTTATTGCCAAGGAGCGCCGTGGTGAGTATCTGGGCGAGACAGTTCAAGTTATTCCACACATCACTAATCAAATCAAAGATGCGATGAAGGCTATGGCAGGTCCTGATGTGGATGTGGTTATTACAGAGATAGGTGGCACAGTTGGAGATATTGAATCCCAACCCTTTTTAGAGGCGGCAAGACAGATACGGCAAGATGTGGGCCGAGATAACGTCTTCTATCTACACGTTTCGCTGGTGCCCTATATGGGTCCAGCTGGAGAGTTAAAAACTAAGCCAACCCAACACAGTGTTACAGCTCTTAGATCAATCGGAATAACACCGGATGCAATTGTGCTGCGAAGTGATCGACAGATACCTGAATCGGTTAAAAAGAAAATCTCGTTAATGTGTGACGTTGATATTGAAGGCGTTGTTGCTGCAGTTGATGCCCCATCTATATATGACATTCCAAAGGTTTTGTATTCAGAGGGCCTAGATGCCTATGTTGTTAAACGACTTCAAATTAAATGTGGGGATGTTGTTTGGGGTGAATGGGAAGATTTATTAAACAAAGTTCATAATCCAAAGCATCAAGTCACTGTCGCATTAGTGGGTAAATATATTGATCTACCCGATGCCTACCTTTCAGTGACCGAAGCATTACGGGCTGGTGGCTTTGCCAATTTTGCAAAGGTAAATATCAAATGGGTTGCAAGTGATGATTGCGCAACTGATAAACAGGCGGCTACAAATCTGGGCGATGTTGATGCGATATGTGTCCCAGGAGGATTTGGTGTTAGAGGGATTGAAGGAAAATTAGGAGCTCTTAAGTACGCCCGCGAGAATAAAATCCCAACTCTAGGATTATGTCTCGGATTGCAATGTATGGTTATTGAGGTTGCACGCAACTTAGCTGGATTAAAAGATGCTAACTCCGCTGAGTTTGATGAATCAACTAGTAATCCAGTTATATCAACAATGAGTGATCAAGTTGAGATCGTCGCAGGTCATGGCCAAATGGGTGGTTCAATGCGACTTGGTTTGTATAAAGCAGATTTGCTTGCAGGTTCAGTAGTTGCTGGGGTTTATGGGAAAACCCAAATAAGTGAGCGACATCGTCATCGATATGAAGTTAACAATCAATATCGAGATCAGATTCTTAAAACTGGCTTAGTTTTTTCAGGTTTATCTCCAGATAAACACTTAGTGGAGTTTGTTGAGTTACCTAAAGAAACACATCCTTATTATGTAGGAACTCAAGCTCACCCAGAATTCTTATCCAGACCAACCAAACCACATCCTTTATTTGCCGGATTAATTGCGGCAGCGATCGCAAAGCATGGTAAGTGATCATCTAACAGATTTTTTCAATTACCTTTCGATCGAAAAGGGATTATCTGGCAATACCACCGCTGCATACCGGCGTGATTTAGAGAGATTTTTTCACTATTTATCGATAAACCAACTTAATCTAGATCAGGTTAATCCTGAGGAATTAGTTGGTTATATTTCCTGGCTTCGCGGCCGGGCCAATACGGAGTTTAAAATCGGTGAAGCCTCTATTGCAAGGAATGTAATTAGTCTTCGAAGTTATTTCACATATCTTGCAAAAGAACATAATTATCTAAATCCGACGCTGAATTTTCATCCACCAAAGATTCCAAAGCGCCTTCCTAAAGCGCTAACAGTTGATCAAATAATGAGCATCTTGGAGATTTCAGGGGACGATTTAATATCACTTCGCGATCGAGCTTTACTAGAACTTTTATACGCTACGGGAGCCAGAGTCACTGAGATTATTAATCTAAATACCACTGATATCTCAACGATGAAAAATGATGATGCGCAAGTAACGACTATTAGAGTGAAAGGTAAGGGCGGAAAAGAAAGAGTTGTGCCTATTGGTAGCTTTGGATTAACGGCAGTAAATGAGTATTTAACAAGATCAAGGCCAGCTTTAAGCAAAGTATTGACACAGAAAGCACTATTTTTAAACCAAAGGGGTGGCAGATTAACTAGACAAAGTGCGTGGAGCATCGTGGCAAGCCGGGCAGCAAGAGCAGGTTTGGCAGAGGTTGTAACTCCACACTCGATGCGACATTCATTTGCAACGCATTTATTGGACGGGGGAGCAGATATTCGAGTGGTGCAAGAGTTACTTGGTCATGCTTCAGTTACTACAACACAGATTTATACTTTAATTACGATAGATCGATTGCGTGAAAGTTACGCTAGCGCGCATCCAAGGAGCAAGTAGGTTTTAGCGACCGCGTAATCTTCTAGCGATAATACTTTGATCACCCTTTGCCTCAAGGTCTGCAATAATTATTGAAAGAGATTCTCTAACAATTCTGCCTCGATCAACTGCCAGACCTAAATCTCCACGAAGTGCTAAACGTGCTTGATCTAAATCATAAAGTTCATCAGGGGATAAGTAGACAGTTATTTTCTCATCATGTTTTTCTCGACCACTTGGCGCTCTGTCAAAGGCGTTGACTCTTCTTCTTGGGGTTTGGCGAACAGAATTCTTTTGAGTTGGCGCAGCTACTGGTGATTGAGTTATTTCTTCACTGTTCTCACGTTGACTTGGTACTGCACTTAATGTTGCAGTATTTCTAAATAATTCATCTGCTCCAGGCAAACTTACGCGACGACTCACTTTGCTCCTCCTCTGGCGATTAATTCTCTAGCTAATCTTCGATATGAAGCTGAACCGCTACTACTGCTGGCGTAAGCGGTTACTGGAACACCTGCAACTGTTGATTCTGAGAATCTAACAGTTCGCGAAATTATGGTATCAAAAACCTCATCTGGGAACTCTTTATCTATTAATTCCAGCACCTCTCGAGAGTGGCTAGTTTTGCGCTCAAACATAGTTGCAAGAATTCCTAGGATTTCTAACTCTGGATTTGTATTCTCTTTAATCTTTTGAATAGTTTTCTTAACTAATGAAAGGCCTAGTACGGCAAAGTATTCGCACTCCATTGGAATAATTACTCCATTTGAAGCGGTCAATGCATTAACAGTTAAAGTTCCAAGAGAAGGAGAGCAATCAATCAAAATTACATCATACTTATCAAGAATTGGCGCTAGTAATTTACGTAACTTATGTTCTTTTGCTATTTCGGATACAAATGCTGCTTCAGCCGCTGCTAAATCCTCATGGCCTCTGATGAAATCAAGCCCTGCTACTGAAGACTTGAGAATGAAATCTTCAAGCTTTGCTTCAGAATCATTTAAGAGATACCAAATAGATCCATACTGCTCACGTAATGCCGGACCTTTTATACCAAGACCAGTTGTCATAGAGGCCTGTGAATCAAAATCAATTAGTAATACTCGTCGACCAACTTCAGCTAATGCAGCTCCAAGGTTGATAGCGGTCGTTGTTTTTCCAACTCCACCTTTTTGATTGACGACTGAAATAACTTTTGCATTTCCTGGTTCTGGAGTTTTAGTTGGCTCTGAAAAATTAACAATTTTTTTGCCCAAAACATCAGCAGTGGTTGCCAAACTCTCTTCTCTTGGAGAACGAGTTGGCTTCAAAGTCGATTTAGCGTTTAACCGAGAAGTCTGTCTAGCGTTTTTTCCCATGACCAGAACCTACGGTGGGGCATGTGCAAAGGCAAGGATGTGTGAAGTATCTTGTGCGCATGTCGCAAGAAAATTTATCCACAGCTGCTAACCCACCTGCCTCGATAACCGATGGGCGAGTAGCTGGTTTTTCCTTGCATCTAACTAATTTTGACGGTCCTTTTGACTTATTGCTTCAACTTATTTCCCGCCACAAGATGGATATCACCGATGTGGCTCTAGGAGCAGTCACTGATGAGTTCATCTCCTATATAAAGCAGTTAGAAAATGCTGATCAGGGGTGGGATTTAGATAAAACCACAGAATTCTTAGTAGTTGCCGCAACCTTGCTTGATTTGAAGGCGGCTAAATTACTTCCAAGCGGTGAGGTTGATGATGAATCAGACCTGGCATTACTTGAAGCGCGTGATCTTCTCTTCGCTCGACTACTTCAGTACCGAGCTTTCAAAGAGATCGCAGCAATCTTTTCGGAGAGAATTGATCGGGAGGAGAAATCTTTTGCCCGTTTAGTGGCATTAGAACCCCACTTTGCTCAATTGCTCCCTGAAGTTTTGATCGGTGTTGGCGCTCAACGATTTGCTGCAATTGCCAATCGAGTTTTAACTCCAAAGACAACCCCAGCCTTTAGCATCGATCACCTACACCAGCCACTTGTTAGCGTAGCCGAGCAGGCCACAAAGGTGGTCGAACACTTACGGCGTGCCGGCAGAGCAACCTTTAGGGCTCTAATAGCCGATGCTGACTCAACCCTGGTGGTTGTCGCTCGATTTCTTTCACTACTTGAGCTCTACCGGGAAGGTGTTGTTAGATTTGAACAGATGGTTTCGCTGGGTGAATTGCAGATAACCTGGATTGGAACCGCCTCTGGTGAGATTAGAGTTAGCGATGAATTTGATTTACCCGTTCAAACAATAGATGAGGCCGATAATGTCTGAAGTTGAACTACAACGTTGCCTTGAAGCGATCTTAATGGTGGTGGATGAGCCTGTTTCTGAGCTTGTTTTAGCCCAAATCATTGAGGCTCCAACGGAGGAGATAAGCACGGCTTTAACCTCACTTGCAGCTAAGTATGAAAGTGAGCAGAGAGGTTTTGAATTACGTCAGGTATCAGGTGGATGGCGTTATTACAGCCATCCCGAAATGGCGCCATTGGTGGAAAAGTTTGTTCTAGATGGTCAGCAAGCCCGGTTAACTCAAGCAGCACTTGAAACATTAGCTGTTATTGCCTATCGCCAGCCAGTATCTAGAGCGCGGGTATCGGCTATTCGTGGGGTAAATGTTGAGGCAGTAATGAAAACTTTGGTAAACCGTGGCCTTGTTGAGGAGGCCGGGGTAGAGGGTGAATCTGGCGCTGTCCTCTATCAAACAACCTCATTCTTCTTGGAGAAGTTAGGACTTAACTCCATCTCAGATCTACCTGCATTGGCACCTTTCTTGCCTGATATTGATGGTTTAGATGAGCTGCTTTCAACTTTAACTGATTAATTTTTCTTCCGGTTCAACGCTTAACACAAGCGCGGTAAACTAATGCATGGCTTTAACGCGATTAAATAAAATCATTGCAGATGCTGGTATTGCCAGTCGTCGCGCTGCAGATCAATTAATTCTTGATGGTCGGGTAAGTGTTGATGGTGAAACCATAATTGAACTTGGTGGAAAGTATGATCCGGAAATTCATGACATTAAAGTAGATGGTGAGAGTTTAAAGATAAATAAGTCTAAGACTTACCTAGCATTTCATAAACCTACAGGAGTTATTTCAACCATGTCAGACCCAGAAGGCCGCGCTAACTTGGGTGATTATTTTGCTGATAGAAAAGATCGTTTGTATCACGTTGGCAGATTAGATAAAGATTCTGAAGGGGTAATTCTGCTAACTAATGATGGAGAGTTAGCCCACCGGGCCACTCATCCGTCATATGGTTTGGAAAAGAAGTATTTGGTTGAGATTGAAGGGGAGTACAACAAGGCCCTATCTGATCAATTGCTCCAGGGGGTCAAACTTGAGGATGGTTTAGCCCGAGCCTTGAAAGTGGTCCACGTTAGAGCGGTCAGTAAAAATCACCACTGGGTAGAGATCACAATTCATGAAGGCCGCTATCACATCATTCGAAGGTTGATTGAAAGTTTAGGGATGAAGGTATTGCGATTAGTCCGATTGGAGTTCGGTCCCATCTCACTCGGAGATATGAAAGCTGGACGACATCGAGTATTAAATTCACAAGAATTAACTAATCTATTTAACCTGTTAAATATAAAACTTTAAATCGATATAGTTCAAAGACATATATAGATTTATAGATACTCGCTATAGGCAAAAGAAACGTTATATCGATAAAGCGCAGCACGAATATCTGGCAATATATCGGTTTATCGATAATTGAGAATCATCCATATAATACATTTATCGATAAACAGTTATCGTCAATCTGGGTTAAGCAATAAACCGACATCTGTTTAAATCTCTTTAACCTCAATCATCTCTATAAGTGTTCTCGATACTATTATCAGATGCGAATTAGAGGTATTAGGGGAGCCATCCAGTTAGATAAAGACACCCCAGATGAGATGGTTTCAGCAGTCTCGGAGTTGCTGAGCCAGATGCTCACAGCCAATCAATTAGAGACTGAAGATCTGATCTCTATAATTTTTACAGCAACCCCAGATTTAACCTCTGAGTTTCCAGCCGTTGCAGCTCGTAAAATTGGCTTGGGGAATGTGCCTCTGTTGTGCTCAGTTGAGATTGATGTCCCACAAGCACTGCCAAAGGTCGTTCGAATCCTGCTACATGCACAATTAGAGCGTCCTTTAGCCGAGGTAAAACATATTTATCTTCGGGGAGCAACTGTTTTACGCAAAGATTTAGCGCAATGATCAAGAAAGTTCGCATTGTAGGCGCCGGTTTAATCGGCACCTCAGTCGGATTACGGTTAAAAGCAGCAGGATCCACCGTAGAAATCATCGACATAAACTCAAACGCTATGAAATTGGCAGCTGATCTAGTTAAGAGTGAAGTGATTGCTGAACCTGATCTAATAATTATCGCCGTTCCGATTTCAGCAAATACCCAAACTGTTGTAGAACAACTAAACAACAATCCAAAATCGATAGTTTGTGATTTAGCTAGCGTTAAGTCTGATCTTCTACTTAAGGTTAAAGAATTATCAGCGAATAGCGATAATTTCATCTCACTGCATCCGATGGCAGGTCGAGAAACTAATGGAGCGCAAAATGCTCGAGCAGATTTATTCGAAGGACGAGCTTGGATCGGTGTTTCTGATTCATTTAGCAATGCAAAAAATAAGGAAATTGCCCAAAATTTGGTAGAAATTTGTGGGGGCACTCTTTACTGGTTGAATTCAAAGGAACATGATGATTTAGTTGCAAAGATATCCCATATTCCACAAATTTTAAGCTCGGTAATTGCCGGTTCATTATCGAATTTATCCAGCGAGAATTTGAATTTAGCAGGACAAGGTCTTAGAGATTTAACCAGATTAGCTAGCGCAGATGCGACTTTGTGGAGCCAAATATTGACAGAAAATCATGCCGCTATTGCTACTCAATTAGATTTGATTATAGATGATTTAAATCATCTAAAACAAAGTATTACTAGTAATAATTCAGCAGCAATGATTGATTTTTTCAATAAAGGCAATAATGGAAAGAGTAAAATTCCTGGTAAACACGGAGCCAAGAACAGAGATTATTCGTACTTACCAATAGTTATCGATGACAAACCAGGTGAATTAGCGAGAATATTTAATGAATGCGCAAAAGTTTCTGTCAATATTGAAGATTTAAGTATCGAACATTCACCTGGACAAGAAACAGGACTAATCACGCTTGCGCTATCAAATAATGATTGTATGAAACTTTCAAATCACTTGGAAAATCTAGGTTTTAAGGTTCATCCAGCCAAAAATCGATAAATATCTTTAATTACTAAAGATAGACTTGCCTCATGCCCAATCTAGTATTAGCGATAGATGGTCCAAGTGGCTCTGGAAAATCATCAACTGCCAAAGCGATAGCCCTTCGTGCTAATTGGAGTTATCTTGATACCGGCGCTTTATACCGTGCAGTTACATATTTAGCACTGGAAAATAAGATTGAATCTGAAGATGAGATCATAAGATCTTTAGAATCAAATGCAATAGTTTTTGATACCAATCCTGCAGATCCAAAAATATTTGTAAACGATAAAGATGTGTCTAGCGAGATACGATTGCAAAGAATTAATGATTTTGTAAGCAATGTAAGTGCTATGCCCACTGTAAGAAAGGTGTTACTGGAACTTCAAAGAAAATACATTGCAGATGCGCCAATTGGAATAGTGGTTGAAGGAAGAGATATCGGAACGGTTGTGGCCCCTCATGCGCAGTTAAAAATCTATTTACATGCCGATATTGATGAAAGAGCTCAACGTCGCGAGAATGAAATGATTGAAAATATTGATCGCAGCGAGATAGGAAAATCACTAGCTAGTAGGGATGAGATTGATTCAACTAGAGCCGTTTCACCTCTAACGCAAGCAGAGGATGCTGCAGTTATTGATTCAACCAGATTATCCCTTCAAGAAGTTGTGGATCAAGTTTGGAAATGGTTGAAGCAGCGTAATCTGTTGGGTCTGCCAACTATTGCTGTAATCGGTCGTCCAAATGTTGGAAAATCTACATTGGTAAATCGAATGATTGGTCGCCGCGAGGCTATTGTTGAAGATACCCCTGGTGTAACCCGAGATCGCGTGAAGTATGAAGCTGAATGGAATGGCCGAAGATTTTTCTTAATTGATACTGGAGGCTGGGAGGTTAAGCCAGAAGGTATTTCAGAAAAGATTACAGCCGGAGCAGAAGCGGCAATCATGGAAGCAGATCTGGTTATGTTTGTTGTTGATGTTCAAGTTGGCGCGTTAGATGAAGATCAATCACTAGTTGATTTGCTTCGTAAGAGTGGGAAGAAAGTTATTTTGGTGGCAAATAAAATTGATAACGCAGAGGATGAGGCGGATGGTTACGCACTATGGAATCTGGGACTGGGTGAGCCTAGATTTGTTTCAGCTTTACATGGAAGAGGCAGCGGAGATTTACTAGATCTTCTAATTGCACAGTTGCCGGAAGTTGGCACTGCCCAAGTAGATGATGGTTATCGTCGAGTTGCTTTAGTTGGTCGACCAAATGTGGGTAAATCAAGTTTGTTAAATGTTCTTGCAGGATCGCCAAGAGTTTTAGTTGATGATGCTGAAGGTACAACGCGAGACGCGGTGGATGAGTTAATTGATTTTGGTGGATCAACTTGGAGATTTATCGACACGGCTGGAATAAGACGTAGAGCTCATCAAGCCAGCGGCACCGATTACTACGCATCACTTCGTACAGCCATCGCCTTAGACCGTGCTGAAGTTGCATTGGTAATCTTTGATGCATCCCAAATTTTAACTGAACAAGATATTCGAATTGTTTCAATGGCTGATGAAGCAGGTAAAGCATTGGTAATTGTTATGAATAAGTGGGACTTAGTTGATGAGGAACGTCAGATGGTGCTAGATCGAGAAATCGAAAGACAACTTGAACGATATCCATGGGCACAAAGAGTGAATCTTTCAGCAAAAACGGGATGGCATCGAGACCGTTTAGCCCCTGCTTTGCGAACTGCGTTAACTAACTGGGAGAAGCGAATCCCAACAGCAAAGCTAAATGCATTCTTAGGGGAGTTGGTGGCAGCCAATCCACCACCAGTGCGTGGCGGAAAACAGCCAAAAATTAAGTTTGCTACTCAAGCAGGTACTTGCCCACCTAAATTTGTGGTTTTCGCCAATGGGTTTCTTGAGAGTGCCTACCGACGTTTTATTGAACGAAGGCTTAGAGAGGTTTTTGGCTTTGACGGAACTCCAATTGAAGTAGCTGTTAAGTTGAAGGAGCGTGATGATGCTTAATATCCCAAATGCGCTTACCTTATTGCGTGCTCTTGGCGTTCCACTTTTTCTATACTTATTCTTGGTGGCAGAACAACCCCTAGCAAGTTTTCTGGTTATCACGATTGGCGCAATTACTGATTATTTGGATGGAAAAATTGCTAGAGCCTTGAATCAAACCTCGGATTTTGGGGCCAAGTTTGATCCAACAGTTGATCGTCTTTACATAGCAGCGGTGATCATTGCTTTTGCGATTAAGGATTATCTGCCTTGGTGGTTGGTGATCTCAATCATTGCCAGAGATCTAATCCTCTTACTTGTTGTGATCAGTCAACGCTTAAGAGGGATCACCTATCTAGAAGTGACCTTCCTTGGTAAGGCTGCAACATTTAATCTCTTATACGCCTTTCCCTTCTTACTGTTGGCCGATATTGATGTAATCGGAATCTGGTGTTACCGGGCTGGGTGGGCCTTTGCTATCTGGGGAATCAGCCTGTACTTTTACACAGGTATTCAGTACTTTGTAAAAGGTATCAAACGACCAGTAGATAGATAGGAAGCAAATGTCATCAGTACCAGCTGAACTTAAATACACCAAAGAGCATGAGTGGATTCAAGAAATTTCGGCTACCAAGTTTAGAATCGGTATTACTGATTACGCACAATCTGCTTTAGGGGACATTGTTTATATTCAACTTCCTAAAAACGGTTCTTCTGTGAATGCAAATAGCGTTTGTGGTGAGGTGGAATCAACTAAGTCGGTTTCAGAAATATATGCTCCGATTACCGGTAAAGTAGTTTTAGTTAACGAAAAATTGGAAAGCAATCCAGAAATTATCAACGCTGACCCTTACGGCGCTGGTTGGATCGCAGAAATTGAAATCTCCACCGATTCCTTGCAAGAAGTACTACTTTCAGCACAGGAATATCAAACTTTGACCGCTTGACCACCATTAACCAAACCAATAGTGTGAGCCTCTAGTTGACGGTAATCTGGTTTGGGGGAGATATGGCAGACAAAGCAACACCGCCAAAAGATCTAACCTCTACCTTAAATTTGCGTCAATTAAGATCGATTCCACAGGCTGGACTTTCTGAAGATCTGCTTAAATCTTTAACTATTGAACAGAAAAATGTTGTGTCAAACCTTCCTAAAGGTGAAGGAATTTTATTGGTACTAAAAGGTGCTGGAGTTGGATCTAGGTTCTTACTAGATGCAGCTGAAACTAAGATTGGTCGAGATACTACAAATGAGATTCAATTAGATGACATCACAGTTTCACGTTCACACGCAATGATCTGTAAAAAAGATGGTTATAGCATCAAGGATTTAGGCAGTTTGAATGGAACATATCTAAATGCAATCGCTGTTAGAGATAGCAAAGTAAGTGCTGGAGATGAAATACAGATTGGTAAATATCATTTGACTTTATTTATTGGAGATAAATAATGAGCGTTCCGGCAAGAGCCTACTTAAGCATTGGCGAAGTTTTATCTCGATTGCGAACTGAGTTCTCAGACATCACGATTTCTAAGATTCGATTTTTAGAATCTGAAGGTCTGATTGAGCCACAAAGAACACCCAGTGGTTATCGTAAATTTACAACTAATGATTTAGAGCGCCTGCGATTTGTTTTGTTGGCTCAGCGCGATCAATATTTGCCATTAAAGGTAATCAAAGAGAATTTAGATGCAATGGATCGAGGATTAACGCCAGCAAAGGTTGTTGGGGGAGTTGCTTCACCTCGCCTTGCATCCAATGATGGAGTTCTAACAGCTGATCAGTTTGCTAGTGATAATGATCTAAGGCTGACAAGAGCAGAGTTGTTATCAGCATCAAATTTAACTGATGAGCAGTTAACTGAAATTGAATCATATGGATTAATCGCTATTCGTGGCCGTCATTTTGATTCAGATGCTTTAGCGGTGGCCAAAGCAGTCGCCGAGATATCTGCTTTTGGAATAGGTGCTCGTCATTTACGTGCATTTAAAACAGCTGCAGATCGTGAAATCGGTTTAGTTGAGCAGGTGACAACGCCATTGCTTCGTCAAAAAGGATCTGAAGCTAAAGCAAGAGCTGAAGAGGTAGAACGCGAGTTAGCATCACTTTCTATTCGCTTGCATGCATCTTTAGTGCGTGCTGGCTTGCACCGCGCAAAGTAATTTTACTTTTAATAAAATGAGTAACTACCATCCAGTTGAAGTTATGGGCGTTAGAGTTGAGATGCCTTCCAATCAACCGATTGTCTTGTTAAAAGAGTTGGATGGCGTTAGATATTTACCAATTTGGCTAGGAGCAGTTGAAGCAACAGCAATAGCTTTTGCTCAGCAAGATGTGAAACCACCAAGGCCGCTAACTCATGATCTTTTTAAAGATGTTCTAGGTGAATTAGGGGCAAAACTGAATACGGTGTATTTGACTGAGCTAAAAGATGGGATTTTTTACGCCCAACTCAACTTTCAAGATGGTCCAAATGTTTCTGCCAGACCAAGTGATGCGATTGCGCTAGCTCTTCGAGTAGGTGCTCCTATATTGGCCAGTGAGCAACTGTTGATTGATGCTGGAATTGAGATCCCTGATCAGGCCGAGGATGAGGTTGAACGTTTTAAGGAGTTCTTAGACCAGATCAATCCAGAAGATTTCCTCGGATAAGTCCAACCCTGAACCTAGGGTTGAGTTTGCCCGTGTCGGTCAACTGATCACAAGCCTGCCTCTTCTACAATTAAGCCTTCCCCATAGAATTGAGTCCCCATGAACTTCTCTTCTGACATCGGCTACCGAGGCGCAACTGCATGTGTTGCTGCCGGCATTTCTTATCGTCAATTAGATTATTGGGCACGTACTGGTTTAGTTGAACCAGGTGTTAGGGGAGCCGCTGGTTCTGGCTCACAAAGACTTTATAGCTTCCGCGATATTTTGGTTTTAAAAATTGTTAAACGTTTACTAGATACTGGCGTCTCTCTGCAAAACATTAGAACTGCTGTTGAACATCTTCGATCACGTGGTGTTTCAGATCTGGAATCAATCACCCTTATGAGCGATGGTGCTTCGATTTATGAATGCACTAGCCCCGATGAAATTGTGGATTTACTACAAGGTGGTCAAGGTGTATTTGGAATTGCGATTGGTAAAGTATGGAGCGAGGTTGAAGGTTCCCTATCTAGCCTGCAAGGTGAGAGTCTGGAAGATGGTTCTCTGGTTGTAAGTGGTGAATCTAACGATGAGTTAGCTCAACGCAGGAAGCTTAAAGGCGCCTAAAACTACTAAAATTACTTCCCGCAAGATAAAGCCAAGGGGGAGTGATGAGTCATCGATCAGATTTTGTTGATCGTCATATTGGTCCAAACCAATATCAAATACAAACCATGCTCCTTGAACTTGGTTTTAAGGATTTAGACTCTTTTATTAAATCAGTAGTGCCTTCAAATATTCATATTAAGGGTGAGATTGAAAAATCATTACCTAATGGTGTTTCTGAAGTTGATGCATTAGCTGAGGTTAAAGAAATTGCATCCCAAAACAAAATAATGAAGAATTTCATTGGCGCTGGATACTACGGAACAATCACCCCAAATGTGATTTTAAGAAATGTACTAGAAAATCCTGGTTGGTACACCGCTTACACACCATATCAACCTGAAATTAGCCAAGGAAGATTAGAAGCTATTTTTGCATTTCAAACTGCGGTCACAGATTTAACTGGGCTTGCAATTGCTAATGCATCAATGCTTGATGAAGCAACTGCCGCGGCAGAGGCTATGACACTCGCTCGTCGTGTTTGGCAAGGCAGTGATGAAGCTGCATTTGTAATTGATGCAAACTTGCATCCACATGTTAAAGCTGTGATTGAAACTAGAGCGAAACCATTAAAAATCAAGGTAATTGAGAGTGATTTTAAATCTGAAATAAATGAAGAGATATTTGCAGCGTTAATTGCCTACCCGAACTCAACTGGTGAAGTAAAAAACATCAAACCGATAATTGAGAAAATTCAGGCTAAGAATGCTCTAGCAATCATTGATTGTGATCTCTTGGCTTTAACGCTCTTTAAATCTCCAGGGGAGTGCGGGGCTGATATCGCTATCGGTTCTGCTCAACGTTTTGGTGTACCAGTTGGATTTGGTGGTCCGCACGCAGGCTTCATGGCGGTAAGAAATGGATTAGAAAGATCTCTACCAGGAAGATTAGTGGGTCAATCAGTAGATTCGCACGGCAATTTAGCTTTCAGATTAGCTCTGCAAACACGAGAGCAACATATTCGTCGCGATAAGGCGACATCTAATATATGTACAGCGCAAGTTTTACTTGCAGTGATATCAGCCTTTTATGCAATGTGGCATGGTCCATCGGGTTTGAAAACAATAGCAACAAATATTCAAAAGCAGGCTTATGATTTTAGGAATTCATTGCAGGAATCAAATTACTCCGTTGGCAATTATGAAATTTTTGACACTGTTTTAGTAAACACCAAAGATGCTACGCAAATTTATGAGGCAGCATTAAACCAAGGGATTAATTTAAGACTAGTTGATAAGGAGCATTTGGCGGTGAGCTTTGATGAGCAGAGCACGCCAGCAGATTTGAATGATCTACTGAATCTGTTCAATGCTAAAAGCAATCTAATTAAGAAAACTACTTCAAATCTGAATCGTGCTAGTGAGTTTCTAACTCATCCGATCTTTAATACTTATCACTCTGAAACCGCAATGCTTAGGTATATAAGAACCCTGTCTGATCGTGATTTGGCACTTGATCGAACTATGATTCCTCTCGGTTCATGTACTATGAAATTAAATGCAACTTCAGAAATGATTCCGGTTACTTGGCCTTCATTTAACTCGATACATCCTTTCGCGCCAATTGATCAATCTGCTGGATATACGCAATTAATTGAGTCGCTAAGTAAATGGTTAGTCTCAGTTACTGGATATGACGCAGTTTCATTACAGCCAAATGCTGGGTCACAAGGGGAGTTTGCTGGTTTATTAGCAATTAGAAACTATCTTGATAGCAAGGGTGAACAATCAAGAGATATTTGTTTGATTCCATCAAGTGCTCATGGTACAAATGCAGCAAGTGCGGTAATGGCTGGCATGAAAGTAATTGTGATCGCTTGTGATGAAAATGGAAATGTAAGCATTGATGATTTAAAAATTAAGATTGAGCAGTACAAAGAAACTCTAGCTGCGTTAATGGTTACCTATCCTTCAACTCATGGTGTATTTGAATCAGCGATTTCTCAAATTTGCGAGATGATTCATGATGCTGGTGGTCAGGTGTATGTTGATGGTGCTAACTTGAACGCACTTGTTGGCGTTGCAAAACCAGGAAAATTTGGCGCCGATGTTTCGCATTTGAATTTACATAAAACCTTTTGTATTCCACATGGAGGTGGGGGACCAGGAGTTGGACCGGTAATTGCTCGATCTCACCTTGCACCATTCTTACCTAACCATCCAGCAAACAAGTTAGCCGGCCCTGCTACTGGACCAGGTCCAGTTTCTAGTGCGCCATTTGGTTCAGCTTCAATTCTGCCTATCTCTTGGATGTATATCCGAATGATGGGAGGCGCAGGTTTAACCAAAGCTACAGAAGTTGCGATCTTATCTGCCAATTATCTAGCTAAGAAAATAGATCCACTTTTCCCAGTGCTTTACCGAGGACAGAATGGTCATATCGCACACGAATGCATAATCGATCTGCGAGAGATAACCAAGAAAACTGGCGTAACGGTCGATGATGTTGCCAAGCGTTTAATGGATCATGGTTTCCATGCGCCAACAGTGAGCTTCCCAGTTGCCGGAACAATGATGATTGAGCCAACTGAATCTGAAGATGTCAGAGAGCTAGATCGGTTTTTAGCGGCTATGGAAAGCATAAGAGGTGAGATCACTCAGATTGAATCAGGTGAGATAACCGTTGAGGATTCTCCGTTGCGCCATGCACCTCACACAATGGGTGATCTAGTAAGAGATGATTGGGATCGAAAGTATTCACGTCAATCAGGTGCTTTTCCAAATGGTGAAAGTTTTGGAATTGGCAGAGGTGGTAAATATTTGCCTACAGTTGGCCGCATAGATGGTGTTTATGGGGATAGGAATCTGGTGTGCAGTTGTTTGCCGATCGAGGAGCTGGCTTCGAACTAGATCTTTATTACTTTACATAATGTAGATTATCGGCGGTGTATCAAGCGTCGAATAGCCCAGATTGTGACCATTGACCAAGCTTCCCAAATGATTGCAAGGCTCATCTTTGAATACCCATTCTCACGTTCAACGAAGGTAATCGGGATCTGCTTTATTCTAAATCCAGCCGTAATAGCTTTTAACGCCATCTCTATTTGAAAACCATATCCTCTAGTTTCAATCTCTTCAAAATTTAACTTCTCTAGAAAGGTTCGAGGAATAACTCGGTACCCAGATGTTAGATCTTTATAAGGTAATTTCAGGGCGAATGCTGCATATCCAGTACCCATCTTAGAAATCCACCGTCGTTGTGTTGGCCAATTAACC
>OFRA01000112.1_pt1 | contig 20301 bp, 22 predicted proteins | sample 1543001 | NCBI WGS metagenome assembly OFRA01 (sample SAMN07774221, study PRJEB24372) | wastewater metagenome | isolation source: Lake Maggiore Verbania | place: Italy: Verbania | collected 2015-12 | reverse complement strand
GGCGTTTGACGAGAGCGAGACGGAAGAGAACGCAAAGGATCGGCTGCTCCAGATCTTGTCACTGATGCGTCAAGCTAGCTCTGAGGGCAACGGTGCTATCTACAAGGGCAGTGCGAACCATGTGGCGCACGCTTTCAACATCCGCTCAGCCTTCATGCTGGTGTCAATTGGTGTGAACATAAAGCAAGGCGCAGACCTTAGCCGTATCGCAGTGCTGACCCTTCGTCCGCAGACTAGCTTTGCTGTTTCAGAAAGGAAAGCGTTGGAAGAAAGATGGAACCGGATGCTGGATATCAGTGCCATGCTGCCGCTCGACCTGCCGCAGAAGCTACTTGCGAGACAGACACACAATCTGTTCACTCTGCGCCACAACATTCTGGTCTTCAAGCAAACGATCAGTAACATGATGAACAGCCCGCGCCTTGGAGACCAGCTCGGTACGCTGTTGGCTGGATCGCACAGCCTGTATTCCACACAGCGGCTGGACGAGAAGCAATGCGAGAAGTATCTGGCGAGGCACAATCTGAATGATTTCACAGAGATTAAGGAAGAGCAGGAAGACTTAGCACTGCTGCGTCACCTGTGCGTGCAGATCATTCGCGTCGAGACGAACCACGGGGTGCAGGATCGTGCTGTCGGTGAGCTGCTGCGTATCGTGATCAACAGGAGGGAGATGGAGGACGTTAGCTATACGCACGCAGCCAACACTCTGGCACGCTATGGCATGAGGGCAGAGACTGAGGGCAGCAGGGTAATAGGGATCTGGCTGGCCAACAAATGGCCAACGCTTGATCGCTTGGTGCAGACCGCACAGTTCTCTCAAGGGTGGGTGAATATCATCAAGCGTCACCATCGTGCGAGGCAGAGTGATTCTGCACTGCGCTTTGCTGGCTCGACGAGCAGGGCGACCATGATCCCCATTGAAGAATGGCCATTGGAGGAAACATGAGAAAGAAGAAGGCAGTATTGATTACGTCAAATGAGATGGCCGGTAAGATGGCCTATGGATGGAGCGATGAATACCTTTTGGAGAGGACGCCGGAGGATCTCATGCGTGCTTACGGATGTAGCATTGACGCCGCTAACCATGTGCTAAATAATGAATTGACACGAAGGAAATTGTGCCGATAAAGGTGCAACAAGGAGTTTAAATAATGTCGTTTAAAATTGAAAAGAATCATGTTGTGCCCGCTTCAGTTGACGGACTTGGTCGCCGGGAAAAATACCCTTGGTCGCAGATGGAAATTGGCGATAGCTTCTTCGTTGAGAAGGGCGAAGTTAGAAAGATTGCAGGCGCTGCTTGCCACGCAGGACGTCGAGCCAACAAGAAGTTTGTGGTTCGGGTTGCCGATGGCGGTGTGCGTGCGTGGCGCTATGAGTGACATAGTCGAGGCAATGGACATTGACGGGAAGCTGTATGTGTCCGGTCAAAACCTGCCGCAGTTTCTTGAGCGCGCTATGGAGCGCGGCGCTGAGATTGAACGCGCCCGCATTGTGTCATGGCTGCGGGATAATGTTGGCACAGTGATAAGCGACTTGATCAGCATACAGATCGAAGAGTGCGACCACCTGAAGGAGCGGGGAGGGTGACGGGTATTACACAGTCCGACCGAGTTGCGGCTGGTTCGCTGCATCCGGGCGTCGCAAAGTACTATGAACGAGGCAGCCATGACCACTGCAAAGATGTTAAGACTTTTGCTCGTCATCGCATGGAAGAGTGCGACCGCATTGTGGGCATCATCCAAGGGCGTATCGATATTCATAGCGCCTTCATTGACTCCTGCATGGATAACGATGTGCATGTAACGCCTAGTATCTTTGCTGCTGTAACGGAACTGCGCTCGCTGCTGCGGAAAATAGAATGCCGAGATTAGTATGGACACCTGAGAAGGACGCTCAGCTGCTGGAGTATTTCCAGCAAGGGTTAAGGCCAGCCTACATGGCCGAGCAAATGGGCCTAACGATTGCTTCTGTAGAGTGCCGCTATAGGAAATTGAAGAAAGGGAAAGGTAATGGATAACATCTTTACATATCAAAGAGAATACAAGCTGACCAAAGGATACACCGTTGAATTTTCGTTAGACGCAAGCGCTGGGCCGATGGCTGGATTGCAGGTCGAGTGGTCGCCCAGAGTGCCCCCACAGAAGATCGTAAAGGGTAATTTTTTGGAGGCGTATCGAAACGCCCGTAATGATTTCATTGAATCTATAGGTTTAAATACATTGATTATTGAACAGTAGAATAGGAGAAATTGTAATGACCTATTGTGAAGTCTTAATCGCCATAATGTTTGGCGTGCAAATGTTTACCCTGTTCCTGTTGTGGGAAGCAGTCAATGACGCCAACCACTGGAAGCGCAATGCTATCATGCGTGATCCCAAGACTGGCCGCTTTATCAAGCGCCGGAGGTAAGGCGCATGAGCAATGACACGCCACTATTCTTTGTGGTCATGGGGTTGTTGGCCCTCACTGCCTACCTGATGGCAACAAAGCCAAAGATAACCGAGCAGGAGCGCAAAGAGATGGAAGAGGATTGGTGGGGGTGAGCAGTAGAAACCTACCGCACCATCTCTATGTCCACGTTGACAGCGAGTTCATCCGCAAGGAAGGTAAGGGCTTCGAGCCTGCCGTCTGGTTCGCCCTGAGATCTGAGCCTGATCGAGCGTGGGGTTGTCACCTCATGCTGGAATGTGGCGCGGTCTTCAGGGGGGTTCCCCCACATGCCATAGCCTTCAGCGCCTGCCCCGCGCCATACTGGGCGCTGCAAGACGCGCAGGTCTGGGACTGCTACGGCACTGAGTTCGATGTCATCCGTTACGAGTATCTAGTAAACCTAGAGGCGCGTTACGATGGCAAGGATGATCGAGCTACCTGTTTATTCACGGCCTGCCCGCACAGCGATGGCTTCAGCCAAGCACCAGAGCAGAGCAAAGAGTTCATGTTCATGCGGACGGAAGGCGATAGGCTGCTGATCCGACCGACGAATATGGTTCTGTTCGAGGAGCGCAGCTTCACTGAGGATACGGGCTGGCCCACTGACATCAAGACATCCACGCAAGTATGGCGGGCAGAGTAAGGGAAAAGGAGCATAAGATATGAGTAACGGAGAAAAAATGTATGACGCTCTGATGAAGGGCGTTGTTAAGTCCATTACATTTAATTGGGAACCAGAATGGTCTGATTTTGCCAAGCCTCTTTATGAGGCGTTTGTCCAAGATGCAACGGAAAACCTTAGGATTATAGCCCTGACGCCTCGTTATGATAAAGAAACGGGCGAACTGCTTCGTGACGCCGAGGTTGCTCTCTCATGCTGGATTTCTGAAGTAGACGATACCCTTAGCAAGCCATTTGCGCTCTCTGATATTCTCGTTGATCTGTACGAAAATACTGATGAAGAAGATTTTGAGATTCTTTTAGAGCGCAGCATTGCCAAGGCCCGCAAAGAGATTGCGGAGCATAATCGCAAGAGGCTTGAAGAGCGCCGCAAGGAACTTGAGGAGTATCAACTTCGGTCGTGTCGTTAAGGCACTTTGGAAATCTGCTGGCAGGCCGAGGCGAAGATAGTCTGCCACATAAGGAAACACATGGTTCAGCTTAGAGACTACCAAGAGATGTCCGTCGAGGCGGTGCGCGATAGCTTTCGTGCAGGCAAACGGCGGACTCTTCTTGTTTCCCCTACGGGATCCGGCAAGACAGTAATCTTTAGCTACATCGCGGCAGGTGTAGCCCAGAATAAAAAACGTGTGCTGATTATCGCTCATCGTCGCGAGCTGCTGCGTCAGATTAGTAACGCGCTGACCTCTGTCGGTGTGCCGCATGGTATGATGATGGGCGGCAGCACTGGTATACCACAGGCGAATGTGGTCGTGGCCTCTGTGTTCACGCTAGCTAATCGCCTCAAGCATTTCCCTGAACCTGACATGATCATTGGAGATGAGGCTCATCACTTCACCTCTGAATCTTCGTGGGGTAAGGTGATCAAAGCATTCCCCAACGCCCGTGTGCTAGGCGTAACAGCCACACCTGAGCGCCTTGATGGCAAGGGATTAGGCGTTCTGTTCGAGAACATGGTCATTGGCCCCACAGTGGCGGAGCTGACGGAGCAAGAGTATCTGTCACCGGCTGATGTCTATGCGCCAAGCAAGCCTGACATGGAGGGCATCCATAGTCGCATGGGTGACTTCGTGAAGTCTGAGCTTGAGAAGGTGATGGATAGACCGTCGATCACCGGCAGTGCAGTCGCCCACTACACCAAACTAGCGGCCGGTAAGAAGGCTATCGCGTTCTGTGTCAGTGTGAAGCACGCGCAGATGGTGGCCGAAGACTTCCGTAACGCTGGCTATGCGTCGCATCATATCGATGGCGGTATGAAAGAGAGCCAGCGTGACCTTGTGCTGAAGGACTTCGAGGCGGGGAAGATACAGATTCTGACCAGCTGCGATCTGGTAAGCGAGGGATTTGATCTTCCGGCAGTGGAGGTGGCAATCCTGCTGAGGCCGACGCAGTCCCTGTCGCTGTACCTGCAGCAGTGCGGACGGGCGATCAGGCCGGCGCCGGGCAAGGAGAAGACGATCATCCTTGATCACGCTGGCAACACCGCCCGTCATGGCTTCATTGATGAGCCGAGGGACTGGACACTTGATCCGGACATCATCAAGCAGCGCCGCGCTGCAGCCAAAGAGAAACCACCAGAGGTGCGCACCTGCCCTGATTGCTTTGCCGTCCATGCCACGCTGCCGGTGTGCCCCAAGTGCGGGCACGTTTATGAGATTAAAGGTCGCGAGATCCTTGAGTTGGCCGGTGAACTGGTGCAGGTTTCCAGCGCCAATGAAGCGCGGTCTACTGCCGAGGAGACGGACTGGAAGCGCCGCTTTGATGTGCTGTCGATGGTCGGCCGCAAGCGAGGCTACAAGTCACCGCAGAAGTGGGCATTCAATGTAATCTGCGGGCAGGAGGCAACACGACTTGCCAAACTACGCAATGCCAATCAAACAACAAATGGCCTGACATTGGAAGAGAGGCAACGGATATGGACAATGACAATGGGGAAGACGGCGAGGGCGTAGTCGTCCCACTATCCCTGATAAAAGCGTTGTCTGATAACATGGTCGATACGATTGATCGGTGGCATGAAGATCGCGGTATTCATTCCTTGAATATGGGGCAGTGCATCGTTGCCATGATTGCTGCCATCGATGCTGTGACTGAGACGATAGGCGAATACCCAGACGGTTTCACCCTCCAATGAGTAGCGAGGCAGTCATCCAGCAGAAGATCAGGCTGGCACTTGGTATGCGTGACGACATCTTCATGTTCCGCATCAACGTCGGGGTGTTCCGCCCCATGCATGGCGACCAGCGGCGTGCGATCCGGTCAGCGCCAGACGGAACTCCAGATCTATTGGGAGTAAAGGCACCGGGCCTAGCGTTCGGTATTGAGGTCAAGGCAGCCAAGGGTACGCAGCGCGAGGCCCAGAAGAACTGGCAGAAAGCTTGGGAAAAGCGGGGCGGCATCTACATTCTGGCACGCTCTGTTGAAGATGTTTATAAAGGGCTTGACATATCTGTTGACGGTGATGCATATAGTCCGCAGCAATAATGCTGCTAACAATATACCGGAGTAAGGATATGCAGAAGGAGTTAACATTCTCCCTTGAGTACTGGCGCGACCGTGCCAATTTTTTTGAGTCAATCCTCGATAACATGAAATCGCAGAGGCTTGAGCTGCAACATTACACTATTGCACGACTGGATAGTGAAAACTCAGACCTAAGGGAAGTTCTGGTCAAACTGACTGACACCATCGCGGTGCAACTGAAGCATCAAACCGACGAAATTATCCCGAAGGGTAGCGATGCCGATTCATACGTTAAAGCATATAAATCAATGAAGATTAGGCTTGATGAATTGGAGCTATCAGTTCGGATCACGAATGCGTTGCGGCAGGAGAGCTGCGAGACACTTGGTGACGTTTGCAAACGCACAGAGGCTGAGCTGCTTCGCTATCCAAATTTTGGCCGGAAGTCCTTGAACGAACTCAAGGGAATCCTACACTATCACGGCCTGTCATTCAAATACATCGGAGTCAAATAACATGGCTATTATACCTGTGCGCGACGAAGCGCATTGGCACGAACTGCGTGCCGCAAACATAGGTGGCTCTGACGTAGCTGCCCTCCTCGGCATCTCGCCTTACAAGTCCAAGTGGCAACTGTGGATGGAGAAGACTGGCAAGCTGGAAGTGGCAGACCTGTCTACCAACACCGCTGTGCAGGCTGGTACGTTCCTCGAAAGCGGTATCGCCAACTGGGCATCACACCGCTGGAACATGGATCTCAGCAAGGTGACTGACTATTACACGGCTGAAGATGTCGCCGGCATGGGCGCGTCGCTGGATTATATCACCCAGACTAACAAGCCTGCAGAGATCAAGTGGTCTGCGCGTGGTCACGGCTGGCAGTATGATGGCGACAAGATCACTGAGGCGCCTGAGTACTATCTCATTCAAGTGCAGCACCAGATCGCCTGCCTCAACGCGAATGGTATCGAGGCTGACTCTGGCTGGTTGATTGCGCTGATCGACAATGAGCCGCGCCGTATGCTGGTACCGCGCCACGATGGCGTGGTCGCTGCGATCCGTGAAGCTATCACCAGCTTCTGGGTCAGCGTCATTGCTAGCCAAGAGCCTGACCCTGACTTCTCTCTCGATGGCGACGCTATAGCCAAGATGTTCGGTACGCTGCCGATGGCTGAGGTAGAACTGGACAGCGACGCTGCGCCTTTGTTCGCTAAGTACCTTGACGCTACTGCTACCGAGAAGCTTGCTAAGGAAAGCAAGGAAGCCCTCAAGGCCGAGCTGCTGTATCTTGGCGCGGAGAAGCTGAAGGGCAGCAACCAAAGCACGGAGAAGGCTATCGTCCGCTGCGGCGATCACAAGATCAGCATCAGCACCATCGCCCCTAACTTTGGGACTGAGGTAACGACGGAGATGGTCGGCACCCGCATCAACGCCCGCAAGGGATATCAAACCGTAAGGATCAGCTGATGGAAACCGTTATGATCCGGATCGACAGAGGGTGCTACGACAGGCTCAAGGAAGTATGTGGTCGTCACCCCCTGAAACCAACCATGAAGGCATCGCTTGAGCGTGCCATCCAACTGATGATCGAAGATTTTGAAGTGGAGATTGAAAATGCAAACCAATAACGCCGTCGCAACTGTCAGGCCAATTGATCGGTTCAAGAAGGAGTTATCCCTCCGCAAGGACATGATGACCTCGCTGCTGCCGAAGAACATAAACTTTGACAAGTTCCAAGCCATCGTAATCGCTGCCGTTGGCAGCAACCCTGACCTGCTGGAGTGTGATCGAGGCTCACTGCTCAAGTCCTGCATCCAAGCAGCCGAGCTGGGTCTGTCACTGAACCCAACGCTTGGTGAAGGTGACATCCTCAGGGTGTGGAACAGCCGCACAAAGAAGAACGATGCGCAGTTCCGCCCTCGTTACATGGGCTTGATGAAGCTTGCTCGTCAGTCTGGTGATGTCATGAAGATCGAGGCAGAGATCGTGCGTGAGAACGATGAGTTCCTTATCCAGAAGGGTGATGAGCCTCGCCTTGAGCATCGTATTAAACTGGGTGGTCGTGGTGAGATGGTCGGGGCATACTGCATCTGGACTCTGAAGGATGGCACAAAGCAGTTCGAGGTAATGGATCGGGAGCAGATCCTCGCCATCCGTGACCGCTCGTCAGCCAAGACCAAGGAAGGCAAGATCGTTGGCCCTTGGGCTACGGATCAGGAAGAGATGTGGCGTAAGACTGTAGTGCGTCGTGCATCCAAGTATATGCCGCGCGCGACCGATGCTTTCTCCAATGCTGTTGCTTTGGATAACCTGCTTGAGGTAGGGCATGAGGTAGATATCAAGGATGGTGAGGTGATTGATATCACCGCTGATATCGTGATCCATGATGCCGAAACTGGTGAGATCTATGAAGAGGTGATTGCCGCTCCGGCCACCAGTCAGATGGATCGCATTGCTCAGAAGGTAGCCAAGCCTGAGCCTGAGCCTGAGCCTGAGCCAGAAGCAGAAGTCGAGATCACCACGCTTCAGGTTGGTGTGGACGCAGATGGCGATGAAGACTGGGACGGATGGGTGGCCAATGCTATCAATCAGGTCAAGGCTATGTCGCCCAATAACAAATCTACATGGAGGAAGTTACACCTCTCCATGATTGATGAAGCCGAGCTTATGAACGCCCGCGATTTGGGCAAACTCATTTCAACCCTGAAAGGATAATGAAAATGGCTAAGAAATATGATCTCGTCGTGAAGGTCGGAGAGTACACAGATGGTCAAGGCCAGACCAAAGGACGCTTCAAGAACGTCGGCGTTATGATGGAAGGGGACAATGGCCCCTACCTTTTGCTCGACCGCACGTTCAACCCAGCCGGTGTTGGCGGAAACGATGGCCGCGAAAGCATCATCGTCTCGCTGTATGAACCTCGGCAGGATGGCGCTGGTCAGCAGCAGGCCCCAGCGGCTAAGTCTGGTGGCTACAAGGCGCGTGATCTAGACGGAGACGATGTACCGTTTTGATGATGGTGGTGGGGGTTTCGGCCCCCACTATTTCACGTATTCTTTTTCCTGCTCTTCATGGAGCCTCTTTGCATACGCAGTTGCCGCCGCAGGCGTTTTAAATATTCCAAGGTGCTTTCCCGTCTTACGGTACTGATCAAACGCTTCGTCGTCAGTCATGATCCTGCCGTCATTAGACACCAGCGGTATTAGAACCTCACCTTTATCCGTGCCAAATGACCGCGACTTTACAGTGCTGATTGATCCATCCGGGTTCTTTACTACTGGTCGCTTGCGTAGATCTATATTACCCTGCGCGACAATGCCACCATCTTGATAGCGACGAACAACGCCGCCATTGCGGAACTGGGGAACATATTCCTCATCGCCGCCTTCCTCATCCTCTTCCTCTTCCTCATTCTCATCCATAAGATCAGGGAAGTCCTCCTCCCCACTGAGCAGAAGGTCGCGTCGGGCATCAAGGATTGCCGCACGCTTGAGCTTACCATAGTTACTGATCCGAGTTTCAGGATACAGATCGAACATCACGGCTTCACGCAGCGCTTGACTGCTTGGAGGCTTCACACCATCCGCCAGATTGCCGCTCTCTATGTCCTTCTGGAACTGTTCTGTGATGCTTTGAACTTCGCTCTGGAACTCTTCACGAAGCTTGTCTGCGGCAGCAGTGTCGCCCTTCTGTTCTAAGCGAATCGCATCAGCCATTAGCTTGCCAAGGCGACGGGTGTTGTTGCGCTCCTTGCCAGCCGTCGCCGTGTTGATCTCTTCACCTGCGCGTTTGGCCCGAACTAGACGAGCGATGTCGGCGCTTTGGAAACCAAGTGTCCGAGCGAACTGCTCACCAGCAGTAATGTCTTCAGGTGATTTTATATTGCTGCCAAACTGAGTACGGTAACCTTCATTCGGGAAGACGACTAGGCCCTTCATAACATCCGTCGCGCCCTTGCCCATGATAGGCGAAAGCAGAGCGGTGTACGCACCAATCGGTTGGTCAGGCTTGCGATTCTTATACTCTTCAATCTTACCGAGCGTTCCTGACAGAGCCGGAATCGCAGTGATTGGGTTGCTCATCTCCGGCAGCATGGACGAGAAGCCGATGCGCTCACCAATGTTCAGGCCAAGCAGTGAGCGGAACGGACCATAGAGCAGAGCCTCTGCGTTGCGCTGCGCATCTTCCCCTTCACCGAACAGATCGACCAGCATCTGCTGCGTCTCAAGGCGGAAGTCCCTCTTCTTGCCAGTGATCTTTTCAGTCAGCCACTCAAAGATGTTGATTGCATCGTCGCCAAACGGAATCGCGAACAGCAAACCAGACACCGAGAACATGGTCAGCAGCGTGAATAGGCCAGCCTGCTTGCCGCGCGGGCCCATCTTGGCGAAGTTCTGATACATCAAGAACGCAAGCTGCAAAGGATACTGCGAGAACTGAAGCGCCACGCCGCCAGCGCCGCGAAGGATAGGGGGCTTTTCGATCTGGCCGCCAATGAACGTGGTCGTCTCTGTCATGAACGCAGCGACGGAGCGCGGGTCAGACCCAGCATCCATGATAGCCTTGGCGCGCTCGTTGTTTGCGAACGCCTTCTTCCAGTTGGCCAGCGCCTTTGGATCCTGAGCATACTTGTACGCAGTCATGAACGCAGCGACCTTGTTCATCTCTTCGGTCATCGACACCACACTGGCACCGATATCGAAGTAACGCTTCATGGATTCGCCAATCTTGCCACCCTTGGTTTTGAGCAGGCCGGCGTCCATACCCATCAACTCAGGGTTCATCTGCGCACGCACAGTGCCAGTCTTATACGCCCAGTTCAGAGCCTCGCGCTCATCAGGGTTAAGACCACGGATCTTATCGACATTGATGTAAGCACCGATGTTCTTGTCCAAGCTCATGGCACCAATCATCTTGATCGAGTTCTTATACATATCGCGCGCCGCACCACTGGACATCACGTACATCTGAGGTGCGACAACAGTCCACATGGACATGGCGTTCACCATCGATGAGGAGAAGCTGCCCCACATAGCGTTGTAGAAGCCAACGGCCCGTGCGCCGCGCCACAGCACATGCTCAGGCGTGTCGGCACTCTGATCCCATGCCAGCGCATAACGCAGCGCAGACGAGCCCGCAGCGTGGTTGTCGATCATCTCTTGCTTGGCTTTGGAATATTCAGACTGATAGCGGCGATGCGAGATCGTGGTGGCCACAATGCGGTTGTAATCGAACAGCTTGTCGATCAGGTTTGTATCGTAGCCCGGAATGTTCTGCGACTGCTTCATGAAGTTAGAAGCAATCTGTTTCATTAGGATTTCACGAATCTGGTCAGGCCACTCCGAGATGTAGCCAGCAGCCAACTTCTCAGCATACCCCTTGGAGTATTCGTCCAGCTCTCCGGTGTCGATTAAACCGGCCATCGTGCTGTCGAAATAATCTTTAATCGCCTTACCAGAGTTGGCGTTCATTAGGCCGACCAATCTGTCCAGCGTACCAAGATCCCCGATCTGAAGCTTTTCATCAGTCTTCCCGGCCAGTCGGGTGTCAACTACAGTGTAGCCTTGGCTTTCGGGGTACTTCTTCTTGATCTCATCGAGGCGCTTTTTGAACGCATTGTCATGCACAGCCCGGCCAAGGTTGGGGCCGACAATCTCACGCAGCCACTGGTTGCTGTCGAGCATGTAGAATGCGGCGAGGTCTGTCTTCTCTTTGCCGTTAGCGTCAGTGGTCTTCTGCTTGACGATGACGCGAACATCACCGTCACGCATGAAGGGAATGTATGAGGTGACGCGCTGCGACTCGATGGCATTGTACAAGCGCAGCAAGCTATCACGACGGCTGATTTCCTTAGCGGTCTCAGCAGGCAAAGACTGAATGCCTTCAAGAGAGTACACGCCATTGTAGCCCACAGCCTGCAAGATAGACTGAGCGTTCAGGGTATAGGTCTCATCAAGATAATCACGAATCCGGTAAAGGATTTCGGTCTCTTCCTTGTTCAGCTTCAGAGTATCGCCCGGATTGGACAGCGCAGGGGCTAGATACTTGTTGTCGCGGAACACCTTCTTGGTCGTGATCGAGAACTCGTCAGGCTTCTCCTTCAGCGGGGTTGCCGACAGTCGCAGGTATTCCATAACCTGATTGAGCTTGTCCTTGCTCTCCTGCGTCATGCGGGTGATGTCGCCGAACAGCTCCTCTGGTCGGGACATAAGCAAGTTACGAAACGCCAACTTGTCGTTCATGTTATCGAACATGGCACGGAAGTACTTGTTTACACGCGCCAATGCCGACGCCGGGGTGAATGACCCGAGCATACCAATGTTACTGATCGCATCCACAGATGGAGACGTGGGGGGCAGCACCTGACCTTGCTTAGCCAGAGCCTTGGCCGAGAACTTGGCGACAGGTTCGCCGTCCATCTGTAGATCGAGGCGCGCCTCATTGATCTTCTTCATGGGCTCAGCGGCTTCGGAGATGAACTTGTCACCCTCTTCGCGGTTGCTGTTGGTAATAATCTCTAGGCCGGTATCGACTTGCTCTGCCGTCTCAATCGGCAGCGTTGCATTAGCCAAACTTGCAAAGACCTTGGACGGCTTCGTATCCACCGAGCTGTAGCGCTCTTCCGGCTGGATAATATCAGTACGCTGCGAGCCGGGTGCATCTTCTCCAACAGTGTTTTGAACATGAACGCGAACAGGAACGTGGGTATACCCAAGACGCCTCGCGGCCTCCAGCCTGTGGTTGCCTTCTCCGAGAATAGCCCTCTCATTGTTGCGGCCAACATTAACGATGAGCGGGTTGTTCATCCCGTTCTTTTCGATGTCTGCCATCAAGGCGTCCATCCTGTCGTCAGTGTAACGAAGCTTATTGCCTTTCAATTGGCTAAGCCAAGAGACTGGTACCATCTCCACATAACGCTTGTAGTTGGTCATCAAGCCGCGCTGACCCATGTCCAGCTTGGGCAGAGCCGCCTCCTCGCCAAAGCCAGTAGCTCCGATGCCGGGTTCGTCCTGCGTGATTACCGTATCACTACCCTCCTCAGAGGGAAGCGTGAGCCCAGCGCTGGTCTCGCCAACTCTAATCAGACTCGCATTGCGCTTCTGATCCGCTGCGCTTTCTGGAATAACTTCTTCGGTAATTTCAATTAGCTTGCGGAGACCATTGGTATCCTTATCGCTAAACCCAAGCATCTTACCGATGGATCGAATGAATGCGGTGAAGCCGTTCACTTTCTTCACTTCGATCTGCTTCAGCAAATACTGCATCCGCCAGTCGGTCAAGCCATAGGTCAGCAACTCATGAACATTTTCGAATGCGTTCGTGGGTTCTAGAAAGGAAACTATTTCCTTGGTCTTAGGCGAAGCTGCGATGCTTCCATCCATGACACCCTTATAGTATTTCTTAGCTTGCCTTTGGAGAGTAATCAAATCACCGACAGCCTTGCCGACCCGGCTATTCTTATCAATCCGGCCTTTCTGATACTGATGAATCAGACCAGCCGTGACCGCATGGATGAACTCATGCGTGGCTGTGGCTTCATTCGCACCGCTTCGGGCATTGGGATAATTAATGTCGCGAAGAAGAATGTCCCCCATGCTCATCCCAACGGCGTTACCCATGGTTGTCACCTGACCCGCAGTACCTTTCTGGCCCTTAAATTTACTTATGGTCTTCGAAAGCGTCGGAGATGAAACCTTCGTCGTTGGCGAAACCATGTTGAAGGTAAACCTGTAGCCCATATTCTGCAGCGTTTTCATCATCGCAGCAATATTCTTATTCAGGCCACGGAGATAAGAAGACTTCGCATTGTCAGCTAGATATGTGACAGCACCAATAGGGCTCTGGCCTCTGAGCGCATTTGCGAGATCAGCATTCGGCGTGCGGGCAAGTTCACCCTCTTCCTGCGTGAATGCTTCATCAGTGGCAGTGGGTGCGATCTTTTCGCCCGGTTCGTTGGTGGATGTGCCCGCAGTAGGCGCAGCGCCCACATCTGTCACATCAATAGGAGTGCTGCCACCCGCCGGCGCGGGAGCTGGAACGACACCAGCGGGTGACACCCCCGCAGGCACATCCTCAACGGACGTTGCACCCGCAGCAGGAGAACCGCCGAGAGGGGAAGGCGTTGCTCCAACAGGTGACGCAGCCGGAGGCGCTTCCACCGGCGGAGATTCTTCAAATCGGATCTGGTCTTCAGGGACGAACGTAATGTTGCCATCAGGTGCGCGTACCTTCTGATACTTTCTACCATCTGGACCAACCTCAGCGGGCTCTTCTACAATCTCAACTGGAATATCATATTCCGGGCCAGCCCATATCCCACGACGCGGCCCACTCGTTGCGCCCGAAGGCGGCACCTCAGTGGATGGCGGCGCTTCAACAGGGGTAGGGCTGACAATGCCTTCAAGCGCAGGTGGATTGACAAAGAACTGACCGCCTTTTGGATCGACCAGAATGACATGACCTTCGTCTGACAGACCGCCAAACGTATAAGGCGTGGGCGTGCCATCTTCATCAACCGTTACATCCGTTCCGGGCTGACCAAGAACTGAGATCAAACCTTCTGATGGGGGAGCTGTGATGACAGGCGCTACGAATACAGGGGCCACAGGCGGCGTCTCTGGCGGAAGCGGCGACGTAGGCTCAGCTCCTCCACCAAATGCAGCAGAAGCACCACCACCAGACACACCACCAAGAACGGCAGCGATACCAGCCTGTGAGCCGACGCCCTCCAAGAGCTCCTGCTCAGGATTGATCTGACGCATGGCGACGTTCGATGCCAGACGGCCGCCACCTTCTTCACCAGCTTCCTGCGCAGCTTCACCCGCGAAGCCCTTACCAGTGCGAGACAGAAGGCCTGAACCAGACAGAGACTTGCCCAGCACAGCCTTTTCAAACGTGCCCGGAAGAACGCCAGCCGTAAGGGCAGACACGCCACCAGCAGCAACCGCACTCTGACGCGCCACAGACAGGGCCATGTCTTCCTTGACCTGTGTGGGATCTTCCCCAGCCTGCACACGCCCTGTGAACTCTTGGTTCTGCGACCACACTGCGTCAGGCGTTTGCATCGCACGGACATAGGCGTCGGTGCCAACGTCAGCGCCTTGCTGCACTGCACCAAAGCCAACCCCGCCAGTCAGGGCCGCACGCTGCACAGCTCTCTCGGCAGCAGTCGCGCCAAGATTAATGGTCGTCCCAGCTGCGGTCGGCGTAGCCGCCAGAGTAGCGCGTTTTGCAGCCTGCTCAGCAAGCTCACGACCGAGGATTTTCTTGGCGCCAGTGGATACCACAGCGCCAGCCCCTGCAGTACCAAACAGCGAAGGAATAGTTTCAGCAACGCCAGATGCTAGCAGGCGTGGATCGGACAGGTATTCGCTGATACCAGTGCCAAGACCAGAGAAGAAGCCTTCCTTGTCAGCCTTGTCTATGCGCTGCTGCGCCGCCTCCGCACGCGCCTTCAGTCCGGGGGACTTCATGTCCTCGCCGTACTTTGTGACCGAGCTAGCCATATCCCCAATGGTCGTCTTGAAGTCGCCTGTCGCCAAGCCATAGACCTGCGCCGGGAGTTCGAGAAGCTGACCAACGCCGGAGATTACCGACGCAGCGGTATCCTTTAGGAAGTTGGTGTCGTTGATGTTGGCTTGTGGCTTGGGTGCCGCAGCCCGGGGAGGAGGGGCTGTCGAAATGTTGGCTTCGGCGAATGCAAGAATGTTTTCCCGTGGCGTCCCTTCGGGGGCGTCAACGTAATACTTCTCACCGTTTGGCCCCTGAAAGCGATAACGCGGCATCTATTTTTCCTGACCGAAAGTCATACCGCCCATACCAATCTTTTGCCTCTGCACCGCGCGCCCATATGCAATAAGTTGGTTGTTCGAATTAATCCTCCCCTGCATAGCGCTCTTTTCTGCCGGTGACATCTGTGACGAAATGTACGGGTCTTTTAGCTGCTCAGTCAATCTGTTGTTCTCAGAGATGGCGCCGTTTACAACTGGGTTAAGCTGGCTCAGCTTAATACCGCCACCGCCGCCGGGGCCAGCGGTTGACCGAGCAAGCGCAAGGCGGGCCTTATCAGTTGCCATGTCACTGTAGATTTTTGAAGTGGCCGCCCGCTTGTAAGCGTTCTCAAGACCAGCAGCCTCAACAACCTCATCAGCAGTTTCCGCAGCAACGACTCCACCAAGGGTATCCTTAAAGAGCGTTGCATCAGCAGCGGCGCTCTGCTTGGCAGCCTGCCGTGCGGCAATTCCATCCCTCACAGCCTGAGCACGCAGCTCAATAGCCTTCATGGCAAGCTCTTCCTTAGCGTCCTGAAGGCGCGCTTTCTTCTCGGCTGCCTTGGCCTTGGCTTCGCTGTATCCGTCAATGCCTGCTTCCATACCGCTGGCCAAAGCCTGCATAAAATATGGTGACTGGCTCTGCGCCATCTTCATGCCAGCCTGAGCAACGGCCATCCATGTAGCTTGCTGACGATCCTTGTCAGCCTGAGTAAGCTCAATACCATAGCGCGCGAGGCGATCATCGATTAGTTTCTGTTGTTCGGGATCGATCTGGGCAGTGCGCGAGATCTGGACATTCGCTTTTAGCTCTTCACCCATCCTCTCCGTAGCCAACCTACGAGCCCTATCGGCGTAATCTACGGGCTTACCTTTAACCTCTACAGGAGCTGCGGTTTCCGGGTTAGCCAGTCTAAACGCAGCCAGCGCATTTTCATACTGGTTCATGTACGCAGGCGCAGGCGGAGCTTCAGGTACAGCCTCAACCTCAGCTACTGGAGCAGGTGCAGCGGCAGCAAGGCCGGCAGCGACAGGGGCAGCAACCGGAATAGCGGTAGGCGCAGCCTCAACAGCCGCAACAGGGATTTCTCCGCCACGAACTATCTGATCCGCAGCCTGAGTTGCAGTCATACCGGGAAACTTGTCCCGGTTCTTCTTGTAGAAGTTCAATGCCTGATCGTAGCTCACCGCCATCAGCTTAATCCTTTAGCCAGCCAAGACCAGACTTCGCCTTCTTGGCCTTCTTCGTATTAATCTTTCCGCCATCCTTGAAGCCAAGGTAACCGCCTTTGCCAAACCCTCCAGTCGCACCAATGATGCCGATACCGCTAGCCAGCAAGCCGCCAATCTGACCAATCTTCGATGGCCCGGGTGCTGTAGTAGAAGTACTTCCAGTACCCTGCGCTGATGGCTGGCCACCAATCGAAGCAAGCCTTTGAACCTGTTCATACGGGTAATCCCGCTGATTCATAAAGTCCTGATAGGACAGATCAGCAGAACGCTGGCCAAGCTGCTGGCGCTGCAAACCAATCTGCTCAAGACCAGCAAGGTCCAAGTTGCGTTGCGTCTGCATCTGGTTGCCAAGAGAAGCCATGTATGGCGATGCTGTGACGAAACGATTGGCCTCAGTGTTAAACTGACTCATCCCTGATTCATAGCCTTCACGCATAGCCTTGTTCTGCTCAGACAGGGCTGCCGCATTTGCATCTCGAACAGCGCGGGCTGTAAACTCACCGCTCCGGCTACCACCAAACGTACCGCCACCAACGAATGTGCGGTTAACCTGAGGTAACAAATTCTCGTACAGGTTACGACCAGCAGCCGATCCAATCCCAGCAACTACGTTCTGCGTGTACGGGTTCATGTACTGCTGGGCTACGCCCGGCGCATTGAAAGACCCAGTGCCTTTCTGAAGGCCTTGAAACGCAGATTGAAGATAGGGCTGATAAGAACCCATGCTCTGCTGAAAGCCGCTGAACGCCTGCTCTTGCTCAGGCTGGAATCCAGCAATTCGCGGCGCACCATAGGCGGAGTACGGCTGTGACGTAGCGGCAGTTGCTTTGGAAAGAACGTCCTTAGCATACTGAGTGTACCACTCTGGGAGTACCTGCTCAACTTGTGTTGTATTCAGGGCCATTACTTCGAACCTCCTACCGCCTTAAGCATGTGATCAATCCCTTTTTGCGGTTTAGCAATCTTCTTTACATCTTTACGTCCGGCGCGTCTACGCACCATATGTCTCATTTTATCAAGGCGTCGAACACCTTCATCTGTCGATCCGTCACCAAGATCAGCAACATCCTGCGCACTCCAGACGTACTCACCATCTGAGAGCCATGCCGCGATCTTATCTTCTTGGCCGCTACCGATACCCTTAACCTGACCGGGGCCGGTGTGGCCGCCCCTCTTGTAATAAGACATCAGGTGCGAAGCCATGTCGTCATCGATTTCGCCGCCTTCAGCAAAGGTGTTGTCGGAAGGAAGATAACCCGCCGGGCCAGCAGGCTCATTTGCAACAGGCGCAGTGGCAGACTGTATTCCAGCACCACGATTGAGATCGGCGAGGGCGTAGTTATACGTGCCCGTAGCATCGTTTCTTACGGATTCGTAATCTGCCCGTTCTGCGGCAAACCTAGCCGGGTCAGCGCTGCGGGTGTCGTTCCAATTTTTAATGGTATCGTAAGCTATATCTGGCCCATAACCGCGCACAATTCCCATGCGGCGTGTGTACTCCTCCGGGGTGAATCCTATTGGAGCTGGTGGCATTTGCTCTGTGGCTCCCGTCATATACGCAAGATACTGCTGCTCATACTCAGGAGACGAAGTATCCACTAATGACTGTTGCGCACGATTACGGGCAGCCTCAAGCTGGCTTAAACTATCGCGGGTACGCCCCAAAGCGTTGACGGGCGATGACAACGCTAATCTCATGGTCGGTAGATCGCCATAGATGTTTTCTAGTTCACTGCGGTAAGGACTCGAAATAAGCCTAGCAGCCTCAAAATTCTGACTATTAGTTGAACCGGCCCTGTTTAAACCGTAGGTGCCTTGAAACATCGCGTCGATGTCACTGTCCTGCAACCCGTATTGGCTTTTGTATCGTTGATTTATAGCTTCAACTTGCGCCGCCCTATCAAGTAATTTTTGTGAAAGTTCAGTGGGAATAACAGCTGCAGCTTCGTATCTGGCAGAGTTAGGTTGAGCTGAGGTTATAGTAGCAGTAGGTGCAGGGCCAGATCTTGAACCAGTGTACGTGTTGCCAATACCAGCTGCAGCTCGTGCAGGCACTGCCGTGACCGCTCCCGTTACAGGATTTTGTGTGAAGAATATAAACTCTTCCGGCTGATCACCAGCTGCCTGACCATATGTGAAAGGATCAAACCCAATATTTGCGATACCCCGCCTGCCAAAGATATCCGAGCGATTCGGATTTACATCATACGTACCACCCCTTGGAACCAGCGGAACTGTCGGCGGTGATGTCTGTGGGATTGTGCCCGGGTCAATTAAGTTGGTGTCTTTGGGGTTCGGTGGCGGTGGGGGCGGTGGTGTAGCGGTAGTACCACTACCCGTTGTCAGGTCAACACCCTTGGCTCCGGGGTTGCTAACAACAATCTCTCTTTCATCTTCAGCGCTATCTTTGGTATCAGTACGGGTTTCCTCGCCTGTGTCGCGACCACCGGTGCCGCCTCCTCTAGTCGTTAAATTAACGTCTTTTAGTCCAGTGCCGCTAACAATTATGGGGCCCACCGAAGGAGCGCCACCGATGCCAGCAGGAATTGGTACGCTTGGGAGTGAGCCAAAGCTAAGACCTTCGAGTGCGTTCGGAACTAAGTCTGCGTTAATGGCGTCAATTGTTGCTGGCGACTGGGGTCTAAACAAGCCTTTCGTATCACCCCCAAGATCGATGCCAGTAGCGCTACTGATATCACCGCCTATGCCATAAAGGAATCTGGCCGCATCTCCAAGGCCGAGGATGTTTTTGTCTACAGCTGTATCAAACGCTTTGTTGGCAGCGTATGTTCCAAGCCCTGACGTTACGCCAGAAGTTGCCGCATCTTTAAGGCTGGCCCCAGTTGCTACTTGACCGCCGAACGTACCGATGCCGGCACCGATTGCCTGACCAGCGCCTTCAGAAACACCTACAAGACCCGGGAGAACCTTGCCGCCAATCTGGCTAGCACCAGCTGTAACTCCAGTAAGGGCGGTACTTTTAAGAATTTGGCCAATGCTATCTCCGCTAACAACTCCAGCTGCAGCGTTAACTGCCATCGCCGCGCCTACAGGGCCGAGAACAGGAGTAAGAATGACGTTTCCAGCAATCTTAGCAACTTTGCCCAGCAGCTTACCAAACCAGCCATACGCAGGAAGCCCTGTTTCAGGGTTTATTCCCGGCTCACCCCACATCTCGCGGAGCTTTTCCATTTCGTACTTGTTGACATGGACTAGCTCAGTGTCGCCATATTCGTTCGCCATTGGCGAACCTTTGACCGCTTCAGCTGCAGCCACGAGGCCGCCACTTTTATAAGCACGAGGCTTCGTCGTAGGGATGTGAACCCAATAGCGTTCTCCACCGATTCCTGCAAGAGCTACCATCCCTAAGATCCCTGACTAATCACTTCATTAAAACGCATTGCCCATTCGTGCCAATCGTCAAACTGATATGCGTCTGGAATGCCAAGAGATGCGAGTGACGCAATCGATGATAACCCAGATGCCCAGTTTTTCCAATCGCTTTCGTCCATAAGACGAGCAGGAACGCCAAAGTCTTCAATCGACGGAAACATAAAGTCCGCCCACTCTACCACATTGTCTACAATGCGCGGGTCAATAGTGGTGGTAAAGACGTTCGCCATTAGCTCTGATACCTGCCATCAGCCGCTTCGATGTGAACAATAATCTGCCCCATCTGATAGTCGCCACCGACCGTGTTCGAACTGAACCTAAAGCGAAG
>OFRA01000110.1_pt1 | contig 20471 bp, 37 predicted proteins | sample 1543001 | NCBI WGS metagenome assembly OFRA01 (sample SAMN07774221, study PRJEB24372) | wastewater metagenome | isolation source: Lake Maggiore Verbania | place: Italy: Verbania | collected 2015-12 | reverse complement strand
TCATGGCAGAAGACGATACACGCATCAATGTAGATGCTTGGGACACTTATGGCGAGCCATGCAGAGTTTGGCTTAACATCGCCGTACCGCGAGCATCCTGCAGCGCGGTGCTAACTAAGGAGCAGGCCAAGGCAATTGCAGCGGCCCTTACACAATTTGCGGAGGCAGCATGACTATCAAAACATCGTTTGTCTACCCGCCCATCCCTGTACGCGACTTTGACTGGGAGGCTTATATTGATAGCTACGAGCCTGGCGATGCGCTGGGCCATGGCGCCACTGAAGAAGAAGCCATTGCTGATCTATTGTCTATCATCACTCAACCCAAGGAATTATCATGACCATCGAAGACCTCTGCATTGGCGTACTGGCAGGCATCTTCGCGCTTGCCGTATACTTCATCACCATCTGCATGCTAGGGCTAGAATGAACACTACTCACAACCCCGCGCACATGCAAGATTGGGAGCAAGCCTTTGATGACTGGGTTGCATTGCTTAAACGCGCTAATGCCATGGATCTGTTGGATGACCCCAAGGCTATCTGGGACGAAGCTTGGCGCCAAGCTTGTATCCTCAACGCTAAAGTAGGAGCTACGCAATGAAGTACCTATACGCAATCATTGCCGCTATGTCTCTTACCGCTTGCAACGACGAGCCTAGACCACCGTTAAAAGAAGGTTGGATACGCATCGACTGGCCTGACTTTAACGCAACATATGTTGTGCCTATCGTGATGGACGACGGCACCAATTGCGTTGTAGCTGGTGGACGCTATGGGCAAGATATTTCTTGCGACTGGAGGAAGAAGAAATGACCGGATACGACAGCAAGCGCCGAATTGCGCTGGATAGGTTAGACGACGACGTCCAAATCTACGCGCAGCCAACTTTAAAAGGGAAAATCATGACCGAAGACGAAGCACAAACTCTTGCGGCTTTGAAATATGCTGCAAGTATGGGCTACCCCTCTAGCATGCTGAAAGATGTGTTTAACCCATTTATTATCAAACGTGATGTGGTCATGGCACAGCCAGAGCAGGAGCCGGTGGCGACTTTGAATATCAGTCGTTTCAAAAACCACCTTGTAAACCATGACTTTGATTATTTTGGTGACTTGCCAGATGGAACCCATTTGCTCTACACCACCCCACCAAAGCGCCCGTGGGTAGGGCTGACGGATGAGGAAAAACACGAGATTCGATATAGCCATATGACCTCAGCAGAATTTATTGAGTTCATCGAAGCCAAACTAAAGGAGAAGAACACATGAACCAAGAAATGAAACGCATCATGGAAGCACTGATGCTGATCTACGGCAGAGACTTGCAAGCCGCGACGATCACGGTGCTACTCAAGGACGGCGACACTGCGGTGCGCTTTGTATCCTCAACCTTTCCTCAAGTGGAGACGGAAGAATGAAAGCACACGATGCAGCAAGGGCTGCAATGACGCGAGCTAAAGAGACAAGCCTTCAAGACAGCGAGCAGTACCGTATGCAGATGGCGGCTATTTGCACCGCAGCTATTGGCTATTGGACAGAGTACGACAGTATTGGTTCGGACTACGACACTGTGGCTTTGCGTGATGTTGCAAAGCTGTATGCAAAATACGATGCGCTTTATAAGGCGCAACAAGGAGCGGTGGCTCACGACGTTATTGCCGGTGCATTGTTTGACTTTATGGCGTGGCTGACCTCACGACCCAAGCGGATTATGTTGTCATCGGTTGATGACGCCTCACCTGCTGTGGACGCAATCAAGGATTTTTCAGAGCTGCGCGGCTTGTCGTTGGACAATGCACGAGTACAAGCATGGCAAGACGTACTTAAACCTATGGAGACAGAGAAATGAACACCTGCCCAAACTGCGGAATGGTCAAAGGGCTGCACGCCAGCATATTGCCGGGATGCAAGTGCCCGTGGACACCACAAGAGACCGACTGCTATGGCGATGGCAACGTATATCGTGGAGTTAGAAGCAAAGATAGCTTTAACCCCGACTGGGCCACCGCTGGCGTGCTGGTTGAAGAAATGCAACGCATGGCAAAGCGCATTGAGGACTTGGAAGCAATGCTCACCCGCCAAGCAGCCCGCATCGTTGACTTGCAGACACACATTGAAAACCTTGAAGGAGAAGAATGATGGGAGAGCTAAAGTTACCCGAGCTTTGGTATGCCAAAGCGCACATGCCAACCGAGCGAATCTTCAAAGACTACTTTTGCGACAAGATGTGCCCCGGCTGGAGCACCACTTCGCTCAGGGACTTGCACACGGCGGCCATCAAGCGCATTGCAGAGCTCAACACCAAGATGCCCAATGAATGGCAGTACGTCATCCTTGGGTGGGAACTTAACAACGAGAAAACAGAACAGGAAGACCAATGAAAGAAGAATGGCTATTTCCCGGCGCTATGGTTCCGGTGGACATGGAAACGACAGCAGCACTTGTGGCCGAGATCAAACGGCTGATTGACGTTGTTGGCGGCATGGTATTGGCACAGCCAGAGCAGGAGCCGCTGACGGATAAACAGATTCTTGCCGACGAAACTTTGCGTTATTACTTTGGACAAAACGGCGGTGCTGGCCCCGTATCAAAACAAGGCAGGAAAGTAGTTGACGCCATTGAAGCCATACACGGCATAAAGGAGAAGAGCACATGACTAAAGACAAAGCACTGAAGCTGGCGCTTGTGATTGCAGAGTTGCGTCAAGCCCATGCAGGACATACAAACGAAGGCCCATCAACATTTAGTGATGCTGCCGACTTGCTGGAAGCCATGGCACAGCCAGTGCAGGAGCCTGTGGCTACTATGAAGATGCTGCACACATATGGCGACACCACCCAACCACAGCGCCTGTGGGTAGGGCTGACGGATGATGAAATTGAATATTGGATTGGCTGCAACACAGCTAAACCAGCACTTGTACGCGCTATTTCTAAAGCATTAAAGGAGAAGAATTTTGACTAAACAACTCAAAGAGCGCATAGCAGAAGAATGGGCCATGCTCGACCCAGTTGACCCCTTGCGCGGATTGCTATCCGATGTAATTGCAGCTTTGGCACAGCCAGAGCAGGAGCCTTTTGGGTATGTATCTATGTATGACAACCCAATTTTTCAAAAAGAGAAACCCGAAATTGGACGCTGGGAAACCGTCTACACCGCTTCACCAAAGCGCGAATGGGTAGGGCTGACGGATGATGAGATTGACGAATGGACACCTGAAATCCATACGGTTATCAAAGCCATTGAAGCCAAACTCAAGGAGAAGAACACATGAACGACCAAGAACTGAGAATGGCAGTAGAGTGCCAGCTATTGAATGCGGGAAACCGCGAAGGTCTTTTCGCAGACGCACTCAAAAAGTTCGCAGACCTCATCCGTGCCGACGAGAGCGAGGCTTGTGCGGAGGTAATAGATAAGCACTTAAAAAAATGGGCATCATTGGCGGGGAAAGATAAGGCATACAAATGGCTTGAAAAACTTGCCGCAGCCATCCGAGCAAGGGGGAACACATGAAAATCAATACAGCAGTCAAGCGGATCGAAGAAGCAGTTAACCACGGAGAATTCAAAACGGCTAACCATTTGCTACATAAATATCGCCGACGCTTTGGTAATCGTCACTTTACTTACTGGCTGCGTCTGCACATTGCTAATGGGTTGTATTTTGCAAGGGGGAATACATGAAAGTAGCGCAATGCCCGAGGTGTGCTAAAAACAGATTTAACAACAGCCCAGTGTCTTATGTCTGGTGGACTGTTAAGGATCATGGCTATATGTGCTGGCACTGTTTTGACAAACTCAAGAGGAAGAACAAATGAACGGACGAATTAGACAACTTGCTGAACAGGCTAGCTTATATGCTCTGCCTGGTAACTCCAGTATGCTATTTGAAAACTATCATAAACAATATACAGAAAAGTTTGCCGAGTTGATTGTGCGGGAGTGTGTCAAGCACATCACAGATCAACAAGACCTAGCGGAAACAAACTGGCAATGCAAAGACGGCATTCATATTGTGTACAGCCTTGCGGAACATTTTGGAGTTGAAGAATGAATAATGAAGATGGTTATTATCATGGTGATATGAATGATGCTGAATATCAACAACGAATTCACCGTGAACAAGAACGTGAAGAATATTATGCCAACATTCGTAAGACATGGAAATCGTCAAACAATGATAGAAGTCCATATCGGTTCAGTAGCGATGACGACGATATGTCCTCTTCATATTAATGGAGTTGAAGAATGAACGAACGAGAGCTATTTTTAAAGGCTTTGAATAACGCCGTGTATTGGCAAAACCTTTCTGTGCATCTTTACGAGATTATTGAGATGCTTTGTTTAGACGCAGAAGCCAAACGCAAGGAGATAGCATGACTAGAGTACGAGTACGAAACTGGCCCGCAGAGCGCAAAGCGCGGGAACTAAAAAAGCTGCTTGCGGAAGTTGACCCGCCGCCGAAACGGATAATCAGGGAAGAGTCGTACCTGCGTATGGACCCTGTGGCTAAGCCGCGCACGTTCAACCATGTCGTTGATGGGCAGGGGTATGTGCCAGAGAAGCCTGTTGCAACACGACCCGGTGCAGACCCATCACCAATACAAGAGTAAAGGGATGTGATGCTTAAACAAGTAAAACCGCCTTCTTCAGAGCCGCATTACTGGGTTTGTACGAAGTGCAATTGGGCTTGGCAAACATTGCAAGAAGCCAGTAAACACGCTTGCCGACAGGCGCAGACAACCACCATCAACGCAAAAGGAATGTAATGACCGATGACACCAAAGCCTACATTGGCGATGCAATTTTAAGTCCTGAAGAGACAAAAAAGCGCGTTAAAAAAGTCAAGGAAGGCGCTGATGCGCCATTGACTAATATGATCTATGGCGCAACGCCTTTAGCACGTGAGCTCGACACTGACGTGCTGCCACAAGCGCAGTACAACTTCCAAGGCGAGCAGAACGCCTTGCAGCGCTTCATGAGCATGTATGAGCCTGGCGAGCTGGTCATGCGGCAGAACTTTAGGCGGCATGTCCTACAGATCTTGGAAGACTGGCGCCTTAAAGACGTGAAAAAGTAAACTTTTTGCAACTTTTTTTCGAAAATGTGAAAAAGTTGCAGAAACAGCTGTATAATTCAACTGTAGGCAACTACAAACTGGTCCCTCTAACTTACTTGTTTACTGTTTATTGAAAGGCAATCATCATGGCACACATGCTCGCAACTACCCTTACTGGCAAGTCCGCAATGGCTTACGTAGGTGATACCCCTTGGCACGGTCTAGGTCAAAAGCTAACCGCTGATTCTCCCATTGAAACCTGGGCCGAGGAGTCTGGTTTAGACTTCCAATTGGCAACTGCTGATGTGCAGTTTGCGCCTCCTGCTTCTGTGTGGAACGGCTTCAAGCCTCAACACACAGCATTTCGTGGCAAGAAGGTTATGTACCGCACTGACAACGAGTTGCCTCTTGGTCTCGTATCTAGCCAGTACAAAATTGTGCAGCCTGTTGAAGTGTTGGAATTCTTTCGCGACATGGTTGGCAGCATTGCCCATTTGGAAACAGCTGGTGTTCTTCGCAATGGTGCTCACTACTGGGCCCTGGCACGGATGGATGGTGAGTTCAACCTGGCTGGCGATAAAGTCAACCAGTACCTGCTTCTAGCCTCATCTGCAGACGGTTCTTTAGCAACACAAGCGCGGCTAACATCTGTTCGCGTTGTATGCAACAACACGTTGCAACTTGCGCAAAAAGGCAAGGCTGAGGTTAGCGTCCGTCACAACTCGGTGTTTGACCCCGTCGCTGTCAAAACTGAGTTGGCCAATTTCAACGAAGCTTTCAAAACTTTTGAGCAGACAGCTAAAACGCTGGCCGGCATCAAACTGTCAAGCATGCAAGCGCAAAGCATCTTTACTAAGCTACTTGGTGGTGATGAGAAAAAGCTCAGCCGCGCAACACAGCGTGCTTTGGCACTGTTTGACGGCGCTGGCATTGGTGCTGATCTTGAATCCGCCAAGGGCACAGCATGGGGCGCATTGAATGCAGTCACTCAGCTGATGGATTGGGAAACAGCCCGCACAGGTGATGCGCGGCTGGCCAACGCGTGGTTTGGCGGCGGCGTAGCTATCAAGCAGCAAGCTGTTCAAGACCTGTTGGCCTTGGCATAAAGCGGTTGGGGCTTTGGCCCCACCCTTTTGTTGTATAATTGCAACATTGTTTATTGAAAGGTACCTATGAATGTCTTCTATCTTCACGATTGCGCCGCTGTTGCTGCAGGCATGCATTGCGATAAGCACGTTGGCAAAATGCTCATTGAGTCAGCACAAATGCTGGCCACAGCGCATCACCAACATGGCAACGGCGCCAATGTAACCTATAAGCCTACTCACGTCAATCACCCAAGCAACATCTGGGTGCGTTCTGGCAGGCTCCACTATGACTATGTTGTCGAGCTTGCCTTGGCCCTTGGCAGGCAGTTCTACGTCCGTTACGGCAAGCACCATAAAACGCAAGGTGTTGTCATTGCCGAGCTTATCAAAGCGCCTCCTGCAATGTACAAAATGCCTTTGCTTTGGCAGCAGCCGCCCCTGGCCATGCCTGATGAATACAAGTCTTCCAACACCATCGAGTCTTACCGCCGCTTTTATGCTAGTAAAATCGAACGTATGCCAATGGTATACAACAAAGGCACTTCACTTCCACCCTATTGGCTGTCAGACATCTGGGCCAACAACCTGAAAGCAGCATAATGTACGATAAAGTCTGGGAATTTAGGCAAAAGCTTCAATTGCCTATTGGCGAAATACCTGCACTAATCAGCAGCGCTGAAAGCTCTTACTTTTCAAGGTTCATTCTTGAAGAGCTTAGTGAATACATGCGTGCATGTGAGGAAGGCTCGTTGGTTGACGCTGCCGATGCGTTGGTAGATCTGGTTTATGTTACTCTGGGCTGTGCTCATGCAATGGGGCTACCTTTTGATGAGCTCTTTGACATCGTGCACGCAGCAAACATGAAAAAGCAGCCTGCAAATGAGTTTGTTCGCAGCTTACGTGGCACACGCTATGACGTGGTTAAGCCTATGGGCTGGGTTCCGCCTGAAGAGGCCATGCAACGTGTCATCAACACGCATCTTACGAGGCATAACCCATGAACATCAAAGACCTAATTGACGAATTCGTTTCTGTCAAAGGCAAACGTGAGGCACTGACAGCTGAGGCTTCAGCACTTACAAAAAAGCTTGCAATCATTGAGGCAGACATCATGGAGCAAATGGCTACGCAAGGCATCTCCAAAGCTGGCTCAGACAAAGCATCATGCACAATGAAAGAAGTGTCCAATCCAACCATTACTGATTGGCCAGCTTTTTACGCATACGTAGCAGATACAAAGCAATTTGAGCTGCTGCACAAAAGATTGTCCTCCACGATTTTCCGCGAACGTTGGGAAGCCGGGGAGACAATACCGGGGACTTTGGCTACAAAGTCTTTTGAACTGACCGTTTATCGCAAAAACTCGTAACTTGTTAAGGACTATCATGAGCAAAAATATCGTCGCTAAAACTGAAACCGAGCAACTCAGTTTGTTTGAAGACCAACTAGCCGCAATGGCTATGGACCATGTCAAGGCTGAGCAATCAACACTTGGCACAGCATTCCTGTCTACTAAAAGTGGTGTGCTAACCTACCGCGGCAACCCCATTGCCAACAACTCATTGGACTGCGTAATCCTTGCAGGCCCTATTGAGCGCTTGTACTATGACAGCCGCTATGACCCCACCAAGATTGTCGGGCCAAAATGCTTTGCCATTGCAACTGTTGCAACCGGCATGGGGCCATCGGCAGTAGTCTCCGACCCTATGCGCAAAGAATGCGAAGGCTGCCCTTGCAATGAATGGGGCTCAGCTGCTAATGGCGGCAAAGGCAAGGCATGCCGTGAAACACGTCGGTTGCTATTGCTACCTGCTGATAGCATTGCTAGCCCAGCCGCAGTCCAAGCTGCTGAGGTTGTCGTACTGCGTCCGCCTGTTACCAGCATTCGTGCGTACACAACTTACATTCAAACTGTTGCCGCTACGTTGCGCCGCCCTAGTTTAGGCGTGGTAACTACCATTGCAGTTGTGCCTGACGCTAAAACTCAATTCAAGGTCACCTTCACCATGAAAAGCGTAGTGCAGGATGCTGATGTGTTGAACGCGTTGATTACGCGTGGCACCAGTGAAAGTCAGAAAGCCTTGGAGTTTACAAACTTTGTAGGCGATGACGCAGCCCCTGAAACGTCTGCGCAATCGACACGCTTCTAATGGAACCAATTTTCCTCGACTTTGAAACCGAGGGAATAGAAGCAAGGCCTAAGTACCCACCGGTGCCTGTAGGTCTTGCTATCTATGACCCTGAAGGTGAAATACGTGATGGCTACTACGCCTTCGGCCATCTGCACGACAATAACTCTACCAAAGACGAAGTTCATGAGATACTCAAAGCCATTTTCTCGTCAACTCGGTCGATTTGCTTTCACAACGCTTCATTTGACCTGGACGTCATTAACGTACATTTTAGGCTCGACACTCCATCGGCTGATAGAGTTAACGATACCCTTATTCTGGCTTTTCTGCATGACCCTCATACTCGATCTCTGTCTCTCAAAGACTTAGTTGTTACATGGGGTATTGCGCAGCCAGATGAGCGTGATGAGTTGAAGGCATGGGTCATTGAGAACGTGCCAGAAGCAAAGAAGAAAAAGTCTACCTGGGGAGCATACATCTGTCGCGGTCCAGTTGAGCTGGTGGGTCGCTACGCCATGGCTGATGTGCGGCTTACTTCACAGCTTTATGACTTTTTGGCTTTGAAGGTTTTGCCTGCGCAGTTAGTGCCTTATCGTCGTGAGATTGAGCTGATACCCATGCTGCTTGAGAATTCAAGTCTAGGCATACGTGTAGATGTGGAAGGTCTTGATAAAGCAAAGCTACAAGCAGAAATAGACATTGCGCTTTGTAATGATTGGGTACGTGCATTGTTGGGGTCTCCTGAATTGAATGTTGATAGCGACCAACAGCTGGTTGAATGTATTTATCAATCCGAGCACTGGGATAAAAATAAAGCGTGGCCCGCCACGGACAAAGGCCAATTACAAGCCACAAAAGAAGCATTTGATGAGATGCTTACCAACCTGGAGTTGCGCGATGTCCTCAGATTTAGAGCAAACCTTTCGACTTGTTTATCTACTTTTATTGAGCCGTGGCTACACGCCTCTCGTTCTACGGGTCGAATTTATACCAACTGGAATAGTGTCAGAGGTGAGCGTGGAGGAACTCGAACTGGGCGACTATCTTCCACACCAAATTTTCAAAACGCCCCCGTCAGGTATCCAGTAGTTACGCTGCCTAAAGATTTGCCGGTTGCAACATTGCCTTTGATTCGTAGCTTTATCTTGCCGGATGAAGGCCACAAGCTTATTGCGTGCGACTTCAATGCCCAAGAGCTTCGTATATTTGCCCACTTTGAAGGCGGCAATCTTATGAAGCAATACCAGGCGGATGCACGTGCTGACTTGCATACTTACGCAGCAACAATGATGACTGAGGCCAGTGGCAGACCTGTTAGTCGTACGTATTCAAAAGGCGTAAGCTTTGCGATTCTGTATGGCGCAGGCCCAGGCAAGATTAGCGATATGCTAGGCGTTGACATGAACATGGCGCGCACGTTGATGAATGCGTACGCAACAGCTGTGGCGCCAGGGCTTAAGGTCATGCAGGCAACAATGCGCACGCGATACAAACTAGGTGAGCCCCTTAAGACTATTGGCGGCAGGCTTGTCAAGATGGAGCCGCCTAAGGTTATTGATGGCCGCATCCGTGAGTTTGATTACAAAGGCGTCAATCTGCTAATTCAAGGCTCTGCTGCAGATCAAGCCAAGGCTGCAATGCTACTGTATCAAAAGACACGCAAGGATAGCAGGTTGCTACTTAGTGTGCACGATGAGTTGGTCATTAGCGCGCCAATTGACGCACTTGAACGCGAGGCAGCGTGCCTAGTCAACGCAATGTGTAATGCACTAACTATGGACGTGCCAATGATTAGTGACTACAAAATTGGCAATAACTATCAGGAAACCAAATGAACTTCTCACATTCCAGCATTTCCACGTATGAAGATTGCCCTCTTAAGTACAAGCTTACACGTATTGATCATTTGTCTGAGCCTACAGGCCCAGCTGCTGAGCGTGGCAAGCGCATTCACAAAGAGTTTGAAGAAGCCTTTGGCGGCTTGGGGTTAGTGACAGCCGAGTTGGAGCCTTGGCTTGACTTTATCAACGACATCAAAAGCTACTACACGATTGTGTTGCCTGAGCTTGACGCAGGCGTACGACGTGATTGGTCACCTTGCGGTTTTAAAGATGGCGACGTATGGCTACGAGGCCAGATTGATTTGCTTGCAATAAAAGACGACAAGGCGCGCGTCATTGATTGGAAGACAGGCAAAGAACGCGACTACGAAAAGCAGTTACGGCTTTACGCAACACTTGTTTTTGCGCTGTACCCTGCTGTAGATACTGTTGAGCTTGAGCTTGCATTCATCGACTTGCAAAAACCTGTGACAGTGGCGCATGTCATACGCAAAGACTTTCCTTTGCTAAAGACATGGATGACTACCCGCATGACAAAGATTGAAAAAGACGCTATCTTTGCGCCAAAGCCTAACGCCAATTGCAGGTACTGCCATTTTCGCAAAGACAACGGTGGGCCTTGCAAATGGTAACCAGTGTCATACTTGAGCGTGACCTTGAAGGCTACTTCTCAAAGCAATGCAAGAAGCACGGGCTACTTACATTAAAGCTAAACGTGCGGTTTCAACGCGGCTGGCCTGATCGCATTGTGCCTCTTGAAAATGGTGAGGTGTTGTGGGTTGAGCTTAAGCGGCCCGGCGGTACGGTATCACCTATGCAAGAAAAAGTACACAATGAGCTTACGGTTCGTGGGCATAAAGTCTTTGTAGTTGACTCGAAAGAAGGGATTGATCGTGTTCTGGGAACCGCATGAGTACCAAAAAGAAGCTGTAAAGTTTCTGATTGAGCGTGGGTCTGGTCAGTTGTGGCTGGACCCAGGACTCGGCAAAACTGCAATTGTGCTATCAGCATTTCGCACTTTACGGCTTGCAGGTGCTGTAAAGAAGATGCTGGTTGTTGCGCCATTGCGCCCCACCTACACTGTGTGGCCACATGAGACTAAAAAGTGGGAACAGTTTTCAGGCTACTCGGTTGGCGTGCTTCATGGCGCCAAGAAAGACAAAGCATTAAATACTAACCACGACATTTATGTCATCAACTTTGAAGGCTTGGCTTGGCTGTCGCATAAGATGCATGGCAAAGTATGGCCTTTTGAGATTCTTGTCATAGATGAGATCTCTTATTTGAAAAACACGCAAACGCAGCGCTTTAAGACTTTAAAGCCTGTGCTTGATAAATTTGATCGCCGCTGGGGCCTCACTGGATCACCCGCGCCCAATAGCCTATTAGATATATTTGGGCCGCAGTTGATTATTGACCAGGGGGCCACATTTGGTCCCTACGTATCAAGGTTTAGGGCAGAGTATTTCTACCCTTCAGGTTTCAACGGCTATGAATGGAAGTTGCAATCAGATGGCGAAACAAGAATCCAAAAAAAGCTTGATGGTAAAGTGCTTCGGATGGCAGCTCTCGATCATCTTGACTTACCTGTCTTGGCCTACAACGATGTCAGAGTCCAACTTCCGCATGCTGCACGTAAAATGTACGATGCTTTTGAAAAAGCTTTAACTTTGGAGCTTGCGCAAGGCACAGTGACGGCTGTTAACGCAGCTGTTGCAGTTATGAAGGGCCAACAAATTGCTAATGGTGGTTCTTATCTTGATGGCAACGAGCGGGAGACACTGCATGTACACAATGCTAAGACTGAAGCGGTTATGGACCTTGTGGAAGAGCTATCAGGTCAGCCTTGCATCATTGGATACCATTTTCAACATGACTTGGAGAGGCTTAAAAAAGCTTTTCCACATGCGCCTATTATTGGTTCGGGCGTCATTGGCACTAAGCTTGATCATATTATTGCGAGTTGGAATGCCGGCGAGGTACCAGTTTTACTTGCGCACCCTATGTCGGCGGGTCATGGTCTCAATTTACAAGGCTCAGGTCATGCTGTAATCTGGTACTCGCTGACTTGGTCATTAGAAATCTACGAGCAGTTTATTCGCAGACTCTGGCGGCAAGGCCAAAAGAACAACGTCATGGTGCATCACATCATTGCTGTAGACACAGTTGATGAGGCCATCATGCTTGCTGTGCGTCGTAAAGACAAAACACAACAAAAATTGCTAAACGCGGTGCGTGATTACATTCATCGTGATATAATTGTAAGTGTTGACCATTGACATTATGCATTGTAAGTTTATTCACCTTTTAGAAAGATCTGTATGACCGTTACCAAAGAAGTCTCTACCGCTGTTAAAGAGCGCAAAGCACGTGGCCCTAACATTGACAAGGGCACTATCATCCGCATCAATGTTGATGCTAACCCTAAGCGTGAAGGCACCCTTGCCCATGCACGCTTTGCACTGTATGAAGATGGCATGAGCATTGAAGACTACATTGCTGCAGGTGGCCGCTCTAGTGATGTGCACTATGATCAGGCACGTGGCGATATCTCTTTTGAAGCCGCTGTATACGAAGAAGAAGCAGAAGCTGCGTAATGAACATACTCATCACGGGCGTCACAGAGACGCACATCAATTATCATGGTAGGGCAAGCTCTACCAAGTTCGTCTCTATCCCTGAAATGATGGCATCTGCGTATCGCGATTTAGGCTACAACGTGGCGCATCGTGCGGTAACTGTAGGTGAAGATCTTTCATGGTTTGACGTCGTGTTTGTGTATGTGTATCCTCTGGATCATAACGCAATTTCCCATGTCGGGGCCACGTATGCACTGGAGGTAAGGCCGGATGCATACGTGTGCCTTGACGATTGGTCATTTCAAGAAATTATGCCCACATGGGCAAAAGTGATTGACTTGCAAAAGCTGCAATCACGTACATGGTTGGCGCCACTATTTCCTTGGGGCGACGTAAATAAGATGGGTTTGCAGGTCAAACGCATTGTTGCATGGGACCCATCACCTTTGTATATCCCACCGCCAGTGCACCAATTGGCATGGGGTCAGCGTAAGCAAGAATGGTACAACGCGTCCCTATCGACAGGGGCGCATCTGTGGGCAACAGCGCAGCGTCTTACATGGCCTATCAACTCTGTTGGGGGTAAACAGCTAGGGCAACCCCGCAAGCTTGAAAGCGATATTGTTTGGGAATACGGCTTTTATAAAGGCGTGCTTTGCCCAACATACGAGCATGCAGGTTGCGGCTGGTGGCGTGTAAGGTATTTGCATGCCAAGCTTGCAGGTTGTGTGCTTGGCGGTGATCGTATGGAGCTTGGTGCCATTGGCCCAGCATATAGCTTTACATTGCATGAAATTGAATCCATGGATGATGAGATGCTAAAGCAACTGGTTGTAGGACAGCAAAAAGAATTGCTAACAGCGCCAAGATTCACAACAGTAAGTATACTAAAGAGTCTTATATGATCATCATTCTAGAAGGGCCTGATGGCTCTGGCAAAACAACACTTGCTGAAAAGCTACGTGCTGTTGTAAGTGAAAGCCCCGGCAATATGATGCATAGCGTTGCGCATGGGCCTTACGCAGGTTTGGATGCTGCACAACTTTGCAAACTGTACTTCCGGTCAATGTCGCCTGCGTTGACTTTCAATGATAGTCTTATCATGGATAGGTCATGGCTGTCGGAGCCTATTTATGCTGACGCGTATCGCAATGGTATTTCAAGAGTTGACATGCCGCGTCGCAGAATGCTTGAGCGTACTGCATTGTCACGTGGTGCTGTTGTCATACTTTGCCAGCCCGACTTTGAGGTGTGTGAGCAGGCATTCATGTCACGTAAAGCTGAAGAATACCTGGACAATGTTGACCAGTTACGCCAAGTTTACAATGACTACGAAACTTTAGATTTACAAACTCATTTGCCGGTAGTGCATTACGATTACGTGCATGACAACTTTCAAGATTTGCTTGCACGAATTGAAAAAGTACGTATTGACAACAAGAGTGTAGGCGGCGGCGCGTTTGTTGAAGGTAACTACCTTATGCTATGTGATAAGGGCCCGCAAATGAACGTTAAGTCATCTGCTGTGGTTGTCCCGTTTGTCAATTTTCTTGACAATGATGGCCCCAGCAGAATGCTGTCAGCAACGCTTGAGCAAGACAATGTTCCTGAAAATATGTTGTACTGGGCAAATACACAAAACGCTGCAGGCGCCCCTACAAGCCCTGACTTTATTGCGCAGCTTAAGCCGCGTAGGATTTTTGCTCTTGGCAATAACGCATATGCCTGGGCACTGAATAACAACATCAAAGCAACTAAGCTTCCGCCGCCGTTGTATCACATGCAAAACTACCCAGATCAACCCTATCACATTTTTGAGGATAACGATGGACCTAGCAGCAATTAGCAATGAAGAAGGCCTTATCAATCTGTACTACGTTTTACGTGAGTACGGTGAGTGGGCATCACCACGAGGCGAAACCACTCTTGAGATTGAGAACTTTGCCTACACAGTTGGCCCCTACGTGCGTTTCAACTCTTTCAAAGGCCGCAACTTCAATCTTAAGTATCTAAAGCGTGAGTTTGCATGGTACGTTAAGGCCAACCCGTACGATTTGTCCATCATGGAGCATGCAGCTCAATGGGGCAAGATTGTTGCCAATGGCAAACTCAATAGCAACTATGGCTCATACTGGTTTGGCAGACATGGCGTACGCAATATTGTCAAGCTACTAACTGAAGACCCTACCAGCCGTCGTGCAGTTATCCCAATGTACGGTACAGATGTTGCCCACATGGACATAGACGCAAAAGATGTGCCTTGCACTATTGCCATTGAGTTTCGCATTCGCAATGGTAAGTTAAACGCTCGTGCCATCATGCGCAGTCAAGACATTTTGTGGGGCATGGCCAATGACATACCTACATTCTCGTTTTTGCAAGAAATCATTGCAGCCCTTTTAGACGTAGAGATGGGCAATTTGACTGTTACCGTTGGTTCTTTCCATGTTTATGTGCCTCGTATGGAAATGTTCCGTGAAATCATGGATAGCCATACATACGAAGTCCTCTCAGACATGCCACCTCGCATAGTAAAAGCCGAAGCTTTGGAGCTTATCAACTGCATCATCAATCCTAAATACGAGTTCTCAAAATGGCTACTGAACGTTTGAACGTGCGGCCTTCCGCTGAGCATGTGCTACGTACCTCCATTGCGGCAATGCTTCGCCAACGATACACTCTGCCTGAAATCATTGAGGCTTTGATGTCTGTAAAGATTGAGCTTGTAAGTGTTGACAACTGGCAAAAAATTGCTGCTGAAGCAGACTTCAAACCGTAAATGTAGTATAATCCGCATTGTAAGCAACGTTGCTTACGTAACTTGACTATTGAAAAGGACTCATCATGGCAAAGATCTTTTGGACCAAAACTGAAACAGATACAGTGCTTTCAAACGCGCACTATCTTTTTGACACAACTACCTACTCGCACTTTGATGCGATTAAAGCAGCACAAAATGTGTTGCCTACACACAGACAACGCGCGTTTAACACCTACTCAGTTGCAAATACGCTCGTCAAAGCGCTTAAGTTGCGTGTGGCACGGGGTGTGCCAAAGCAAAAAGCAATAGAACCACCCACACCAGTCAATGCAGTGGCGCCAATGCCCACCAGTACACCCTGTGACCCCACTCTTGATGACCTGGTTCAAGCAGTAGCAAAGAAAATTGCTGGCACACTAAAACATGCGATTGCTAATGCTGTTAAAGAGCTTGAGCATGAGTATGGGCTGCACAAGCATAGCTGTGAGTACGCAGCAACTGGCGTCAAAAAGAAACGTGTAGTCATCATTGGCTTGTTGAATGACCAAGTGCATGCAATGCAAAAAGAGTTTGGCAATGACTTTGACGTAAAGTGCATTGACACTGACCGCGCAATGGGGATGTCTCCGCCAGATGCTGATGCCTACTTGCTAATGAAAAACTTCATCAATCACCCGTTGTACCACAAGTACCAAGCATTCCCAAATCATGTGCTGATTGATGGCGGCATGTCATCTTTGCGGATGTGGTTCTACACTAAAGGCAAAGAGCTTTAATCCCAGCCTTCACCTTTTCCGGGGTCAAACTGATTGGCCTTATGCTCTTTATACGCCTTGATGCCTTGGTAGGCTAGAGGCGGTAAGGCCATGGCTGTACCAACTGCCTTAGCAACTGGATGCGGTACCATAGACACCAAGCCGCCCATACCGCTGAGCCCAGCCATAACACCTTCAAGTGTATTGCCTGCTTGAAGCTCATTGTAAGCATGCACCAACTCAGCGCCAGATAAGCCGCCCATGATGATGTTAAAGCCTGGGATCTTAGACAAGAATGATTTTGCCTTGGATAGCTCATCAACACTTGCTTGCGCAGCATTCTTACCTGCCGTTGCGTTAGCTAATGGCGCAGGAAGTCTTGCGTTACGCGCATTGTCCATTGCAAGTTGCGCAGCTGCAGCCTCAGTTTGCGCAGTTCTATGCACTATCTCAGCGTCTACAACAGCCTGTCGAGCTTGCGTTACTGCAGGCGCCTCATTGTAGCTACGTGGCACAGCAATACCACTACGTGTCGCCTTGTAATCCGTAGGCAATTTCTTCTCAACCTGGTAGTTCCTTGCAGCCTCTGTAACACTGTCGCCGCCTGGGCCCATTGAGCCTACAACTTTTTTGTTCCATTTATCGCCTGCTAAATCTTCAGCTGAAATAGTTGCAGGGTCAAGCCCAACGGCACGAGCTGCAGTATGCGCTGCGTCACGCACATTTCTGGCATCTTCTAATACAGTGTTTGCAACTTTATGCTCATTTATGAGTCTATTAACGCCGCCTTGATACGTGTCGACCAAAGACTTTTCAAATGCTGCCTTGCCTGCAAGATCTGCCTTAGCGGCTGTCAAGTCTGGGCTAACGTACTTAGGCGCACGCGAGCCTGCGACAGCACCTGTGATGCCGCCTGCAATTTCGCCCATACCTACATCGCTGTTGCTAGCAGCTTGTGGCTTTGCAGCACTTGCAGCCGACTTTGGAAAAGGCGCACCAGCATCCCCTACAAGCATCGGGTTGTTAGCACGCTGCGACATTGACGCGCTATAGTCATCTTCAGTGCCACCAGGGTTACGTGCTACCCAATCGTCATACGAGGGCTGCGCTGGTGCTGCTGGTGCTGCTGCGCCAAAGGGCACAGCAAGACTTGGGTCAAACTTGTTTAATGAGTCAATACCAGACATTGCCATATGTAGCCTTTATTTCTTTTTCAAGAGAAGCTGGTCAAGCCCAGTCAACGCGTTTAGGTAATTGCTGTTTTGCTGCGTGTATTCAGGATGCCTAAAGAATGCTCTAGGATTCTTGGCAGACGCGCCAGGGTTTGCCTCATTCCATGCACCATAAATGTCAACAATTTTTGCCTCATTCTGATGCTGCAATAGGCGTTTACCCGCCCAGTAGTATATAGCCTCAGGTAGATTGCCTGTGTTTGCAATTGCTGCGCTAAGCTGCTGATCTTCATAGTTGCTAAGACGCCCGCCAATTGCTTCTCGATTCAATGAAAGATTGGCAACAGTTTCTTCTGCAATAGCATTAAATACGCGAGTAGCAAGCAGCTTTTGATTGTCATCCAGTTTCAAGTTACTAACCAAGTCTGCTACAGGAATATTAGCATGTCCAAAATGCCCCATGCCTACACCAGTATTAAGCATTTGCCCCACAGCTTTTGCAGCACGCTGAATAACAGTGTCAATATCACGAGCTTGCAACTGGCCAAAAACAATTTGCCCCTCAGGGCCTGCTGCAATTTGCCGCAACGTAGACATATTGTTTATGGCTTGCGAACTAACTGTAGGGCTAAAGCGATTAAGGGCTGCAATTCTGTCGTTAAACGGCTTTAACTGTGTTTCCGCGCTCTTTGTCTCTACACCAATTTGCGCTTCACCTGCTTTTTGCGCAAGGGCACGTTGCACAGCAGGCGAGTCAGTCCCCGCTACTTGCCGCTGTTGCGGCATAAGTTGTGGCTGTGGCGCTTGCTGCGCAGGTGCTTGTTGCGCTGTGTTTTGCCCGCCCACTTGCGCAAGTAGCTTGTCAATCTCAGCAAGTTGTGGCCCTAGCACTGCTTGCATTTGCCGATTGCCTGACTTAACAGCCATGTCCATTACTGTTGAAAGCTTTTCACGACTTGCAGTTAGCGTGTTAATTATTGCAGCAGGGTTTTGCTGTTGCATTGGCGCTGCTGCAGGTCGTAAAGCGCTAGGCTCAGCTGCAGCAGCAGGCCCCATAGGCAAACTTCGCGCCGGTGCAGGTTGCGGCGCAGCCATGGCTGGTTGCGGCGCGGGTATGGCTGGCTGAGGCGCCTGTGGCATTGCCGACGCAGGTGAAGGGGTTATCATAGGCGCGCCGCTTTGAGGCCCGCCTGGTGCAGGCTGCGCGCCAGGTATAGTTGCAAGCGGCACTGTAGGCATCACTTTAGGCGGCGTTATTTCAATGCCATACTCTTTGGCAGCAACGGGCCCAACTTTATCAATAAACTCAGCTTGAGCACGACGCTTGGCGTCTTGATCATCTCCAGCTTTAAGCAGTTTAATTTCTAAGTCGAACTTTGCATTTTGTAGCTCAAGCCCTTTGAATTGATTGCCAATTGCGTTTTGACTCTTAGTTTCAGTAAGCTGATCTTGCGCAATCTGCGTTTTGATTTGCTCATTGGTCATACCTGCAAAGTCTTTGACCATAGCACCTACAGTAGGGTTCTTGGCGGCAATTTGCAAGTATACTTTGGGGTCAATATTTTGTAGCTTTGCAGCCGTCGTTGTTGTTGCTGTAGGTTCTGCGCCTGCAGCAGTTGCAGACCCGCCTTGCAATGTTTGCGCAACATCAGTAGGCGACGCGCCAATCGCAAGACCTAGCATTTTCATTGCGTCAGCACGACTTTGCACTTCATACTTCTGGCCTTCAATTTGCATTTTCAATTGCGCAATCGCAGGTGCGCGCTCTAACTGCGCCTGTTGCTGCTGTCCCATTACAGAAGCTGCACGACCTATACCTTCACCAAATGAGCCTGTGCGGCCTGGGTCCAGCAAAGCACCTGCAACACTAAACCAGTTAGTGTTATTGCGGTTATCAAATGAGCTAGATAACCGAGTCAGTGCGTCAATGTATTGCTGCTGCGCACCAGGATTGGTTGCGGCATCAGTAGGTAACGTAGGTAATGTAGGTAATGCCATGTAACACCTTTACTATTTAGGAAGGTAGCCATTATTTTGTAGCCAGCTAATTAACTGTTGCCCGCCTGTTGTGTTAGAAATACCGGCAGTAAGCGCCCCAAGCCCTGTAATTGTTTGCAATGGTGATGCTGAGTATTGGCCCGCTTGGCCTGGGCCATTGTATGTGCTTGTCACATTGGTAGGCACAGTGTAGCCTTTACCAAGATTAGATGCCGCTGTCAATGTTTGCAATGGGAACAGCTCTTTATTTTGCCCAATAGTTTGTTCTTGTGCGCCCATTGTGGCCAGTGTATTGACATCATTTGCGCCTAGTGTTTGCGTAGCACTTGCAAGGTTGCCCATTAAACCCGCGCCTGACAAGTCAATGCCCTGTTGATTTTGCGCAGCAGTTAAAGCTTGCCCGTAGCCACTTTGCAATGCTTGGCCTTGTTGCTGCGTAATATTTTGCTCGGCATTTGCAATATTAGATGCAAGCGCATTAGCGCCTTGCTTAGACCCAAACATGCCTGAGCCTACAATCCCCGCAGTAACTTGCGGCGCCAAGCCTCTTGCAATGTTGTTTTGCCCTTGTATGCCAATGTTGTTTACTACATCATTGATGTAGGGCGACATGAATGACCCCACGTTATTTGGGTTGTTTGGGTCAACTGCCGATCTTGTGCCCGCGTTTACAAGATTAGTTGCTGATGTTAGCGCAGGTTGGTAGTTGCCAACATTCCCTGCAGCATTTGTAAATGCACTTTTTTGATTAGCAGTGGCGCCTACAAATTGCGCATCTGTTGCAGCTTTTGAGCCCTTGGTTACTATGTCATTGAGATACGAGGTGTACCAATCAGGGGCTGTTGTCGTCTGCGCCGTCGTTGACTTAATATCCGGTAGCGGTGAGCCTTGCGTTAAATCTGTCATAACTTATCCTTTTAAGTATTCTAATGGCGATTTAGCCTTAGGGGGAATTTTATGTATAGGCGCTGAGCGTTTATGCTTACGAATAGCTTCTCGCATTTCATCTAAACGCTTTGCGCCTGCGTCTGAAGAGCCATTGCCAAGCGACGCAACAGTGTCAGCGTCAAACACATACTCGCCATCT
>OFRA01000108.1_pt1 | contig 20675 bp, 19 predicted proteins | sample 1543001 | NCBI WGS metagenome assembly OFRA01 (sample SAMN07774221, study PRJEB24372) | wastewater metagenome | isolation source: Lake Maggiore Verbania | place: Italy: Verbania | collected 2015-12 | reverse complement strand
GGAATCCTTTTTCTAGTAGTATTATAAAGCCATACAAAAGTATCGTAAGTAAACTTAGAAATACAATTCTAGCTTCACGTCCCATTTATTTACCTAATTGTTCGTAGATAAAATCAAAGGTGGAAAGTATAACAGGTTGCCCATCTACCACAGCAATATCATGTTCAAAATGTGCACTTGGCAAACCATCTGCTGTAACGATAGTCCATTCATCCTCTAATGTGATTACTTTTTCTGTACCCATATTAATCATGGGTTCTATAGCAATGGTTAATCCATTTTGAATACGTTTCCCTCTGCCTCGTCTTCCATAATTAGGAACTTGTGGCTCTTCATGAAGTGCTTTTCCTAGCCCGTGTCCAACTAAATCGCGAACAACGCCGTAACCATGTGCTTCCGCATGTTGTTGTATAGCCCAACCAATATCTTCCAGTCTATTTGCTGTAGTGCATTGCTCAATGCCTAAATACAAGCATTCTTTGGTTACTTCTAGTAGTTTTTTTACGCTTGGCTTTACTTCCCCAATTTCAAAGGTAAAGGCGTGGTCTCCATAATATCCTTTGTAAATTGATCCACAATCTACGGATACAATGTCGCCGTCTTGAAAGGGTCGGTCAGTTGGTAAGCCATGCACTACTTGTTCATTTACTGAAATTAGTAAAGTACTTGGACAACCATACAAGCCTAAAAAACCTGGAAGGGCATTTTGCGAACGTATGTAGGCCTCTGCCATTTTGTCTAAACTTATTGGAGTGGTTCCCGGATGCATGTGTTTTGTAATGAGCCCTAAGGTTCTGCTCACAATTTGTGCTGCTTCACGCATGATGTTTATCTCATCAGGGGTTTTGTATTTGATCGAATTATTAGCTAAAAATGACATAGGTGCAAAGGTAATGAAACTAATTGTATCCTAGATTATGTAGCCAATCCATGGTATTCAAGTTGTCTGCATAATCATCAATTTGAGGTTGCTGGGAACTCCCGAAAGCTTGATAATCATTTCCTATGATGCATTGGATTTCCTCATTATGAACTTCTAGGTAGCTTGTTATTTCTGCTGGATCTTCGTAATAATGATAATTAATCATGCCGATAGGGGCATGTAAAATGTTACTTTCTTTAAACAGCACAAAATTATTATCAAGAAATACTTCTAAATTCATCAAGTGAATCGTTTTGTGGTAGTCGTAATTGTTCCCGTATTTTTTGTTATTAATCACTGCAGAGTAGCTAATCAGTTGTTCAAAAATAGTATTAAGGGAATAGCCTTTTGGGAGTAGTATGTGGCTAACATTTCTGCATCCTCGACCGAAATATAAAAATATATCCTTCCCTAAAAGCGTTAATTCTTCTGGATTTTCTTTGCCACTTAAAATAGCCACAGAACTTCTATGTCCTCTGAATAAATGAGGAACCTTGGAAAAAAACGATTTGAAATGAACGATAGATGCACTTCCTCCGGTTGCAATGACTGCGTCAAAAGAGGCTAATTTACCGTCGGCGATTTGAATTTTATCTGCAAAGCGAGCATCTATTTTTACTAAAATCTCATAAATAAAATGAAAGAGTCGATTGTCTTCAGAGCTCAATTTTATTTGGATAGTATAGCCGGAAAAGAGTACACAGATGAAATCATGAAATCCAACTAATGGTATATTTCCGGCCATTATTACAGCGATGGTTTTATTCTTTTCATCAGTAGGGTAGTTGCTTAACCAGTCTTCAAGTGTTTTTTCGTTGAGCCAATTCGCTAGGTTGCGAAGAGAAAGGCGTACTAATTCTTCAGTAAACCAACCATTGTGAAAAATTTCTCTTTGAATGGCTAAATTAAACTGCTCATAACTTGAATGATCGCAGGGAAGAGCAAGCGAATGTGGCTTGTTTTCGCCAAGCGAGTTCATTAATTCACCTAGTTGGCTAAAACTATTAATCAATTCATGTTTATTCATTTGGTAAAGTTAATCTCTTTTTTCCATGAACTTAAAATGGCTGTTTCGTTTAAGCTCCTTATATTTGTAAAAAAAAGTCAAAAATGGCAATTACGATTACTGATGAGTGTATAAATTGTGGGGCTTGTGAACCAGAATGTCCAAATAATGCAATTTATGAAGGAGGAGCAGAATGGAAATATGCTGATGGCACTTCTCTTAAAGGAATACTTACTACCTTAGATGGAAATTCTGTAGATGCTGATCATGCATTTGCGCCAGTAAATATGGATGTATATTACATCACTCACGATAAATGTACCGAATGTGTTGGATTTCATGATGAACCTCAATGCGCTGCAGTTTGCCCTGTTGATTGTTGTGTTGACGATCCTGATTACAGAGAATCAAATGATGAATTATTAGCAAAAAAGAGTTTTATGCATTTGTAGTATTTATTTAAAAATCGCTAATGAAATTAAACCTATTGATTTCATGTTTTATAACATGCTTATTATCGAATCAGGTTTTATTGAGTCAAGATAGCGATTCACTTCATTTCTATTCGCTCGCTTTTTCTACTAAAAAAATAAATGTCTACATAATTCCGGTAGGCATAAAATTAAAACGAGCAGAAGTAAATCTTCTCCCCTCCTATTTCCAAAAAGCAAGAATTCAGTTAAACCCATATATTTTAGCTGAATTTAACACTAAATCTAAAGAAAAATGGGCTAATCCAAGTTCTGATGGAAATCGCTATACAGAACAGATGAAAAAAATAAGAGATAGCTATTTTAGCTCATTTAAAAATAGAGAACCAAATGCTTTTTATGTTTTTGTAATCCCCGGCTTTAATAATCCAGCACTTAGTGGGTTCTCAATTCCAACGAAAGGCTTGATGTTTGTTTCTAGTTCTCCAACAGGAAACCTATCTTCTTCAATTGCAGAACAATTAAAGAATTCATTTGGAATAAAACCGGAGAAAGATTTAGTAGCGCAAGAAAGAATTCCAAATTTGTTTTTAAGCTGGAAAGAATGCATTGAATTAAGGAATAATAGTATCCATTTTGGAATTCATGACGATTATGAATTTGTAAAAACAAATAACGGCCTTGTTGCATATTATTTCTGGAAAGAAAATAAAAACAAAGAAATAAGCATAGATTCTTTAAATCCTTTGAATGCTATCATTAGGCCTTACAAAACAAATGCTGTTTATCGCTATTTGGATATTTCAAATTGGTTTTTCAAACCTCAATTTTTAGTGTTTCAAAAGCAAATTTGTATTGCGCATTTGACAGGAATTTCCCTAACACTTATATTACTCCTATTTTTTCGAAGAAAAATAAATCTAAAAATCACTAAAAGTGCATTTATTCAACGGATGTCGTTTAGATTAGTGAAACTAATAATTTGGGGGCTTGCTATTCTGCTTGTTTACAGCTCATTTTTAGCAGTTAATTACTACTTCAAAAATAGTTATCTAAAATCGCATAAAATAGCCGCTTTAAAAAACTATCAATTAACAGAATTAATAGCTAATCATAAAAATACTGCTCTCTTTGCTTGCGAAGAAACAACTGAAATTCAAAGTCAAATTTACATTAAAACCAAAACAAAATATTTGATTCAAAAAGGCTTTAAAGTCTTGTATTTTAATCAGATTTCTCCAACAAAAATGAAATTTTATCGCTCATCAAACACTTTAAGATTAAAAGGAAAGAAAATTAAGTTGAATGCTTCCACTCATTATATTGTCATCCTCAATAAAAATAAGCAGGATAAATTAGTTTCTGAGCGTATCTTTAATCATTTGGGAATAGAAATATCGCAACACCTTCTTCAACAAGATCCGATTAAGCGAATTTTAGTTTTTGTTAATGGTTACCGTCCAGTTTCAATAAGTAACGACTTTGAAAAAAACATGGATGACATTAAGCAAAAAGGCTTAGAATATCCAAATTCTGAAAATCATCTTTTTAATTTTGATCGTTATAGTTATTGGCGACCTTGGAGTGAAATTGATTTGCTTTTTCAAGCTCGCTTGAATGCAGATGATATTTGGTATGCCGACGGTCATCATTCTGTAGCTACCTCGAATCATCGATCGCTTCTTAATTTTTCAACTAATTTAGTTGTCTATCCAAAACCTTGCAAAAATTTAAAGAAACACCGTTGTAAATACTCTGATAACGCTGCAAAAAAAAGGGTAAATAGCTACGAACTTCTCGCAACAGAAAGTAATGTTGAGGGATTTGCAATTCGAAAAAAAAATGGTGAGATTGCAGGTAAAAATCTAAAGCAAATTTTAAATGAACTTCCCAATAAATCTAAAAATGACAGCCTTTTCATTGTTGCTCATAGTATGGGTTTTGCCTATTCATTAGGCATTATAAATGAATTACGGGGGAAAATAAATTTTGGTGGATTTTATATTATTGCTCCCGAAAACGCAGAAGCTGGAAAAGTGACTGTTTCAGAATGGAAGGATGTTATTCATTACGGCTGTAATTTAAGTTGGAAAAATAAGGCTCCTGCCTGTCTACAAGATGGAATTGCTCCACAGAGTAATATTCAGGGATTAAGTTCAAAAGAGCATGTTTATTTTCCAATGGAACTTCAAAAAAGAATGGGATACCTTGGTAGCCATTTTATTGGCAATTATTTGTGGACTTTAGAAATTACCGAGAATCAAAAAGGACACATTCGGCAGCATTAAAATTTATGGAACGCAAATAAGCGTATCGTACCACGGCGAAAAGCCAGCCCAAATTCCAAGAGCTCCACCTTCAATGTTTGTAGGAATATTTGTTGGAGTCGCAAATGGATTTCCACCAGAATAAATCTGATTGTATTTTTTCTCAAAAAATTGGAATTCTTTTTTACCAAGTTTAGAGAATTTAACAACAATGGTATCCCCTAATTTATAGTATCCCCTGTATTGATCTTCAATTGTCGAGTCTCTAAAACTCATAGGATTTTCAACCGAAAATTCAAAAGTTAATCCGTTGTAAAAACGATCGTCTGTAAACGGCTGAAATGGTTTTGAATAAAATAAATCACCAAGATTCTTTACTTCCCAGCGATATGCATCTCCCATTACAGGAGAATCAGTTATTTTAGCCCAAGAAAAACCATATCCAGGAAGATTTGTTTGCTCTTTCCAAAAAAAGTTATCCAAGGCTGTTGGATTTTCAATTTTTGTTGAAGATGTATAGGTTTTATCATTATGAATTACTTTTAAAGTATAAGTTTTTCCAACTTCACCTACCAATCCTGTAGAAACATAAGCACACAAATGTAAATTTACTAATTGATTTATAGGAAGACCAAAAAATTCTTCAGCGATAGACTCAAAACCTGCTGGAAGATTATCAGTACATATTTCTGTTAAAGTATCAGTAATCGATCCATTTGAGACAGTTACAGTTGCTCCAGAAATAAATCCACTTAAGTAAGAATTAATATCTGTTGGGGCATAAATATCTTTCGAGTTTGATAAAAAAATAATTGCTGGTGTTCCTGTTTCAATTGAACCATCAATTACAATTTGTTCATCAAAACCAGGTATGTCAATTTTAACTTCCTTGGAACAAGAATTTAGTCCCATAATAAGAAATGATAAAAAAGCTATTTTCTGAATAAAAGACGTCATATTTTGTTTTATTTAAAATTCAAAATTCCATGTCACACTCGGTATTATTGGAAATAGCGAAACTTGTTTTACCGCTAACTTAAAATCTCCATCTAGTAATTCTCCATCTTGATCAACAAACAAGAAAAATGGATTTGCTCGGTTATAAACATTGTAAATAGAAAAAGCCCAATTTTGTCTAAATCTCTTTTTTACTTTTATTTCCTGACCTGTAATAGCATCTGTTTTGATTTTAAAAGCTTTATCATACCAAGTTGCAGAAATGTCTAAGCGATGATAAGGAGCCATTCTAGTAGAATTGCGCGCACCATAATTCAATAATAAATTTTGTTCTTGAACGTACCAAGAGGTTGGTAATGTCAGTGTATTTCCTGTTGCATAAATAAATGCTGAACTAAATGTCCAACGATCATTTAAAGTGTAAGTTCCAACGATGCTTAAATCATGCCTTCTATCATATTTTGCAGGAAAAATATTTCCTTCATTTAAATCCGGGAATTTTCGTTCTGTTTTCGACCAGGTATAACCAATCCACCCGGTAAATTTACCAACTGTTCTCTTCACAAAAAATTCTATTCCATAAGCCCAACCTTTTCCATAAACCAAGAGATTATCTGTATTATCATTTATATTATCTCCAGGCAAAGCACCTTCTTTATATTCTATTAAATTATTCATTCCCTTGTAATAAATTTCCACAGAAGTTTCCCATTTATCATCGTCAAAATTCTTGAAATATCCAACAGATCCTTGCCAACCAGTTTGTGGTTTTGCTTTATCTGTAGAGGGAAACCAAATATCCGTTGGTAGAGAAACAGCACTCAAAGATGTTAAGTGGACATATTGATAATTATAAGCGTAACCTGCTTTTATGGAACTTTTATCGGGTAACATCCAACGCATAGATAAACGAGGTTCAAAACCTTGATAATTCTTTATTATACTTCCGGGGGAATAATTAATAGTTGTGTCAGGACTTGAAATTCCACCATCAATATAGCGTGTAAAAGGTCCGACTTGCTGATACATGCTATAGCGTAATCCTACATTAAATTTCAATGCTTCATTTACATCAAATTCATCCAAGAAATAAAGTGCTTCCTCATGAGAAAATAATTGCTGTGGGCTTCCTGTATCAAAGACAACGCTATCAGATTGTGCTGAGACACTTGATGGTGTAAACGTATGAAAAATATAGTTTGCGCCAAACTTTATTTTGTGTTTCGTATTAGGAAAATAGGAGAAATCTAATTTTGATCCGATATCTCTAACTCCAGATGTTAGGCCAAATCGAAACTGATCTTGATTTGAAATAAATTGAAATTTATAATCTGTAGCTGTAGCTGTCAGATTCATGAATAATTTACTGCTAAATAAATGATTCCAACGCAGTGCTGCGATGCCATTTCCCCAGGGCATTTGAACACCAAAATCACTTTCTTTATTAGCAAAAGAAAAAACATCTTTTCCATAATATCCACTCAAGAAAACTCGGTCTTTTTTACTAAGCGTGTAATTCATTTTTAAATTCAAATCATAAAAGAAATAACCAGAACCTGCAAAAGGAGATGTATCTGGAATTAATGCTTTCGCTAAAACATCAATATACGTTCTGCGACCTGAAATGATAAAAGAACCTTTGTTTTTAACAATTGGGCCTTCAACTGTCAAACGAGAAGAAATAGCACCTATTCCTCCAGTTACTTTAAATTGCTTGTTATTTCCTTCGTTCATACTTACTTCAAGAACAGAGGAAAGTCTACCGCCGAAATTAGCAGGCATTCCACCTTTTGTTAGCGTAACACTTTTTACAGCATCAGAATTAAAAACAGAGAAAAATCCAAAGAGATGTGCTGCATTGTAAACAACTGCTTCATCTAATAAAACAAGATTTTGGTCAGGACCACCACCACGCACATAAAATCCCTGTCCACCCTCAGAAACAGATGAAACTCCAGGAAGTAATTGAATAATTTTTATGACATCAACTTCTCCCATAAAAGCAGGTAAAGTTTTGATCTTATCCATCTCTAATTCTACCTGCCCCATCTTTGTAGAATTAGTGTTTTCGCCTTTTTTTCCGTTTACAACTACTTCATTTAAATCTTGAACAGCATCCGCAGCAATTTCAATATTGTAAACTAAATTTTTAGATAAATCAAGACTTTTAGTTACTGTAGGAAATATCCCAGATCTAAATTCAACCTGATAAGTCCCAGATGGTACAGACAAGGAATAAAAACCATAATTATTAGAAACTGTACCTTGATTTATACTTGGTATAAAGATTTTTGTCCCAACTAATACTTCACCATTTTTTGCGTCAGTTATATAGCCACTTAAGGTATATTTCGTCTGAGAATAACTTAAAAAAGTGAAGAAACTAGAGAGAAAAAATAAAATTAATTTCATTGATGTTTTAATGTGAGGTAAAATTAAGAACAAGTATTGAATATAAAGGTTCACGAAGACATCTATTTTTTGTTAATAGCAAAAATTTTAAACGCTGACTTCAATAATTCATTTTAAATTTGACGAAAAATATTTTTTGAAAAAAACTATTTGTTTCTTAAACAGCAACGACAGAAGCGGAATTTTCACTTTTGGAAGCGAAGCATGCATTTATGATTCATCTATATTTGCATTAGCAAAACTTCAAGTTTTTTTAGATGAAAACAAAGGCAACTATATTTTTGGTTGCTTAAACTACAATTTAAAAAACGAAATTGAGCAAATTCAGTGTAAAAATGATGATCTTCTTGGATTTCCTTTGGTGAATTTTTGGGTTCCAGAATATGTTATTAAAATAGAAAATGGAAGTCGTAACTATCTTAAGGGAAATAAAACATCTGAGTCAGAAGAATTACTAAATGATTTTTTTAAACAGGATAAGAATGAAACCTTTTTATCAGATAGCATTCACTTTTCAGCTCGAACAAATAAAGAAAATTACTTAAAAAATGTTGTAAAAATTAAATCTTTGCTGCAACAAGGAGAAATTTACGAACTGAATTATTGTCAAGAATATTTTGCTGAAAACATCAAAATCAATAATCCATTTGAACTGTATTTCAAACTCAATACTATCACTAAAGCACCTTTTTCTGCTTTTTTAAATACCGAAAATCATCAAGTGTTTTGCGGAAGTCCTGAACGATTTCTTCAAAAAAAAGGAAATAAACTTATTTCGCAACCAATTAAAGGAACTGCAGCAAGAGGAAATTCAGAAAAAGAAGATTTGGCGAATAAAGAAACACTTCAAAACAAGCAGAAAGAAAGAAGCGAAAATATAATGATTGTTGACTTGGTGAGAAATGACTTTTCGAAAATAGCTCAAAAAAACAGTGTTAAAGTAGATGAATTATGTGCGATATACAGCTTTGAAACTGTTCACCAAATGATTTCTACCGTTAGTTCTGAAGTAAAAGAAAATACAAGTTTTACAGATATTATTCGCGCTACATTTCCTATGGGATCTATGACTGGTGCTCCAAAGCTAAATGCAATGAAATACATTGATGAACTAGAAGATTTTTCTCGTGGTATTTATGCTGGATCAATTGGATACATTGAACCAAATGGAGATTTTGATTTTAATGTAATCATTCGTAGTTTGGTATTCAATAAAGAAGATAAGTATTTATCCTGTGCAGTTGGTGGGGCAATTACCATTCTTTCTGAACCTGAAGAAGAATATGCAGAATGCCAGACAAAAATTGGAAAAATTATAAATGCTTTCAATGAATCCTAATATTCAAGGTCTTCTTTCTGATTTTTTTAAAAAACAAAGCGCCCCACTCTATTTAGTGGCCGTGAGTGGCGGATTGGATTCAATGTGCTTGCTTTGGGTCTTACACAAACTCAAATTACCGCTACACGTCTTACACGTCAATTATAATCTTCGAGGAACAGAAAGCATTGAAGATGCAAATTTAGTAGAGGATTATTGCAAAAAAATAGGAGTGCCACTTACTATTCACGCTGTTGACTTCAAAGAATTCTTAAGAAAAAATGGTGGAAATCTTCAGCAAGAAGCTAGAAATACACGCTATGCTTTTTTTAATCAAATAAGCGAAAAATATCCCAAATCCAAAGTTGTTTTAGCACATCATTTTGACGATCAAATGGAAACCTTTTGGTTACAACTATTTCGTCAAGCTGGAATGTCAGGACTTTCTGGAATGAAAGCAGTAAATGATCGCTATCTCCGGCCATTTTTAAGTGTTACAAAAAAAGAACTTAAAAAACTTGCAGCAACAAATAAAATTCCATGGAGAGAAGATAGCAGTAATGCGAAAAATGATTATTCGCGCAATAGATGGCGAAACGAATACCTTCCATTTTTAAACGGTAAAATCCCAACACTTTCAGCATCGGTTAATTTGATTCAGGATATTTTTCAAAAACAACTAGATACCGATAAAATCCAAAATGATAAATGGAAAGAAAAGATCCTTAAAACTTCTAAATTTACTTTAAAAGAAATTAATGAAATTCCTATTTATCAATTAGTTGAAATTTTTAAATTACTTGAAATTCCACTGTATAATTTACCTGCAATTTTAGCACTCGTAAACTCTCAAAAAGGAAGTAAGAGAAGCTGGACTAGTTTAAGTGGACCCTATAATTCTGTAATTCGCGAAGATAATAGCCTAGTTTTTCTTAATACAAACACACAAAAATTTAAGCTTCCAAGCATAGAAATATGTGAAGTTATAGAAGTCCCTAAAGACTTTAATAAAACTACTTTTTATTTAAATCCAGAAAAAATTTCAGGTAAAATCTCATTGCGAAAATGGGAAATTGGAGATAGAATTCATGCCATTGGTTTAAAAGGCTCGAAACTAATTTCTGATGTTTTAACAAATGCAAAAGTGCCGAATATGGAACGGGAACAGCAACTCGTATTAGTAGATGAAGAAAAAATTATTGCCTGCCCCGGTTTTTGCATTGATAGAAGAGCAGTATCAAAAACTGGAGACCAAGAAATTATTCGGGTGAAAATAAAATAAACGGTTTTCAGCTACCCGAAGGGCCGAACTTTTATCACAAAACTTGATTTGAAAAACTAATGTTTAGATAACCACAAAATTGGCTTTGGAACTCGAAACCCCGCCTTTTGGGTAGTTGTTGTTAGCAGTAGCAATCATCATTTCTTCCTGACTTTTAAGTCGTCAAGTATTAAGTAAACAATATCAATTCTTGAGCTTGCAAAGTCTTTGTTATTAAAGTCCTCTGACTGTATGCAATTCGTAAAGTAGTAAACATTGTCTTTTGTTTCTATGTAACCAACATACCAACCAACATCTTTGTTGTCTTGTCCACCCCAACCAGTCTTTGCTCTTACAACATAGTCCAAAGTGTCCGTTACAATCATTATGTTTTTTACAATGTCAACTGACCGTTGAGAAAAAGGAAGTTGGTTGTCGTGAAGGCGTTTTAAAAAGTCAATTTGTTGTTCGGGTGAAATGCGTAGTCCACCCGAAAGCCAAAACTTATCTAAGCCGCCCGTAGTGTCAGCGTTACCATAATTTACTTTTTCAAGCCAGTATTTCATTTGTTGTCCTCCAACTCGTCTTGCAAGCTCTTGATAATACCAAACTGTAGAGTTTTTGAAAGCGGTCTTTAAGTCGTGGTTGGTGTTCCAGTTTGAATTTTGTCGAACTACACTGTCCCATGGAATTACAAAATTCTCGTCTTTTATAACTCCTGTTTCAAGTCCGATTAGAGAGTTACAAATTTTAAAAGTTGAAGCTGGTGAAAAGGTCTGCTTGGATTGCTCTTTGTTGTAGAAAATGTATTTGTCCTGTTTTTGGTTATAAAGAACAAATGAACCTTCAACGCTAAATTTGTCATAATACTTTTTAAAGTCGTCTCGAATTTCAAAGTTCTGTTTTTGTGCGCTACTCGTCAGTCTAAAAACTGCTAAGGTCAAAATTAATATCGTATGTTTCATTGTCGTCATATTGTTACTGCTAACTATTCCGTATCGGAATCTATTTCCTCTTTGTATGTTTTAACTGAAGTTTCAACCAAGCGATTAAGCTCTTGCAATTCATCTGAAGAAAAGTAGCGCCATTTCCCCAGCGGTATGTCTAAGTTAATATTCATAATTCGAATCCTTTTAAGCGATACAACACGGTAATCTAGAAACTCACACATTCTTCGAATTTGCCGATTTAGACCTTGCGTTAAAATGATCTTAAATTCATCCTTTCCTGTTTGTTGAACAGCACATTTATTCGTTGTTGTCTCTAAAATTGGAACTCCATTTGATATTCTGTGAATGAATTCAGAAGTTACAGGTCGATTTACGCGCACCACATACTCTTTTTCATGGTTATTACTCGCTCGTAAAATTTTATTAACGATATCGCCATCATTGGTAAGAAAAATAAGGCCATGACTGTTTTTATCCAAGCGTCCAATTGGAAAGATGCGCGAAGGAAAATTAATATAGTCGATAATATTGTCTTTCTCAACTCCTGTATCAGTTGTACAAACGATACCTATTGGTTTGTTAAATGCAATATAAATAGGTTTTATATCCGTTTTTTGAATTCTTACACCATCAACAACAATCTCATCAGAATCAGAAACTTTGGTGCCCATTTCAGGAATTACTCCATTCACAAAAACGCGTTTTTCCTCAATTAATTTATCTGCTGCTCTTCGCGAACAATAGCCAATTTCACTTAAGTATTTATTGATTCTTGTCGCTTCTTTCTCTTTCATTGTTTTTTACTAAATACAAAGGTAGTTATATTAGAAAGAAATCATAAAGCACAAACCGAGCTCAATAATTGATCAAGAGAAGAGTTGTATCAAAAGGAACCGTCAGTGCTTCCTTATATCCTTGCTGAAAAGTGCCAATATTCCAATAAAGAATGGAGTACAATTCATTCGCGTTATTAATACAAATTCGAGAAAAATAGGGGTTTGCGTAGATATTTTCTTCTGTATTTGAACAGCATTCTTCACAGCCTACAAGTCCAGCTTGTTTTATATATCGAAAGTGATCACTTGGCTGAACAACAGCATTTACAAAACGTAATTCTACCCATGCTTTAGCCTTTGTACCATAATTACAAATCAAAGGCTCGTTCACTGTAAAAGACGCGTAAAAAATTTCTTTTTCCAATTTAAAATAAAGATTCTTTTCAACTACTACGATGAATTTCTCCATCCGCTCGCGAGGAAAAGTAAAGGAATAGTTGCCATCATCTTGTAGGGTAAAACTTTCAACTAAGATCCTTGAACTTGAAGCTACAGGAACTTTGTATAATTTAATGATGGCACCATCTAAGCCTGTTGAGAAAGTTTCATCTGTAATTTTTCCTTTAATTATAAAATTTCCAGTTCCTTTTTTACAGGAGAATACAAGAGGAAGAAGAAGTAAAACTAGGATTATCTTCATTTTATAAGAGATTCAAAGTATGCTTTTTTGTCAGCTGGAATAAATAAAAAATCACCAGGTTCTTGTTGTGTTCCATCTCCTTTTTCCGTCACAAAAGAAAAATTCGCAATGCCATATTGAAGGTAATCAAGTTCTGTAAATAATTCCAACATTTTAGCTACATTTTCCTGTCCAATTTCAATTTGAATAAGCGGTCTAACTTTCATTAAATAGGATTTAAATTCTTCAAAAACAATAGCTTCATACCCTTCAATATCGCATTTTATATAATCAATATGTGGAATTTGAGATATAAAATCTGAAGCTTTCCTGATTTCCACAAGTTGAGATTTATTATTGGCGATTTCTTTTTCAGAACTTGCAATGTGGGGTAATCCGGTTCTTATAAATCCGTTAGATTCAGGTAAAACCATTGTAGTTTCTCCAGCTTCATTTCCTAGAGCAAAATTGTAAATCTCAGTATTTTTTTTATGTCCTAAAAAATAGGTCAAAGTTGAGAAAAAATCAGGAATAGGTTCAACACATATAACTTTTCCATTTTTAGCAAGCCGGGAAAAAATTTTAGCGAAATAACCCAAATTTGCTCCAAGATCAAGAACAATAAAATCAGGTTTTATAATCTTCTTAACAGCATAATGAAACTTAAATTTTTGATTAAAACCAAGGAAATTTAAATCATATAAGAGATAAAAAACACGATGCAGGAACTTTAAATAGCTTCTCTGACCTAGAATTATAAATAAGATTTTCTTAAAGTAATTCATAGGAATATCTAGCTGAATGCAATTAAATTATTTGTTGCTTTAAAACATAATCTAAATGATACTGAACTAAAGCATGAATCGGTTTTGGAATTATTCGACCAATTTCAATTCCCAGTTCCTTTCCAGCGGCATTTAATTCTCGCTCAAAAATTAATGAAATTGAGCCAACGAAATTTACTTCTTTATTCTTGTAATCTTGATAACAACAAACATGAATTTCCATGAATTTTTTAAATCCATCAGTAACCATTTTACGAAAAAATGATGAATCCTTGTGTTTTGCAATAAAAGGCATAAACGAGGCGATAAAAACATTCGCATTTGGCTCGCGATAGATACGATTCACCAAAGATTCTTTATCTAATTGATAGGTTTCAATAAAATCTGCCTCAATATCTTTTGGAAGAAGATGGTACAAAAAACTAGAAATTAGCTGCTTCCCAAAATAGCTTCCGCTTCCTTCATCACCTAGAATATAACCAAGAGCGGGAACAACTTCGCTTAAATTTTCGCCATCAAACAAACAAGAATTTGAACCTGTACCAATAATACAAGAAATCACTGGTCTTCCAGTATAAGTTGCATAAGCGCAAGCTAACAAATCATGCTCCACTAAAATAAAAGCATTAACGAATATTTTTTTTAAGCCTGCCTCGACAATTGCGTTCATTTCAGAACTTGAGCAACCTGCACCATAAAAATAAACACTTTTTATCTCAGAAGCTACGTTCATAATATCTAAATTCTTCATTATTTCACTTGTAATTAATTCTGAAGAATGAAAATATGGATTGAAGCCGATTGTTGTATGAAAACTTTGATTATTTTTACTATCAACTAGAACCCAATCGCTTTTTGTTGAACCACTTTCTACTATAAAATGCATAAAATAATTATGAATGAATTAATGCCAAATTGTCTTTTAGACACTTTCAAAGATAATCATTAATCTTAAATATGGTTGGTAATACTAGAAAAAAAACAGATCTCAATCCAAATAATTCAGTTGACTGCGTAATTTTTGGTTTTGACTTTGAACAAATAAAGGTTTTACTAATTGATCGTGGTCAAAACTTAGGAAATTCAAAAAATTTAAGAGCCTTACCTGGAAATTTAATTTATGAGGGGGAAGATTTAGATGAAGCCGCTTATCGTGTTTTGGAGGAATTAACAGGAATTAAAGATATTTATTTAGAGCAAGTGGGTGCTTTTGGAAATCCTAATCGTGTGAACAAAGAATCTGACCGTGAATGGTTAAAATCTATTCGAGATGAACCCAATGCGCGCGTAATAACTGCAGCTTATTATTCCCTCGTAAAAATTGATGATTTTGTACCGAAAGCTCATTCCTTTGCAAAAAAAGCAGAATGGATTCCGCTCTCAGAAATAGAAGAATTGGCTTTTGATCATTTTGAAATACTTCAAGTAGCAAAAGAAAAATTAAAACAAAAAATTAAAATTCAACCGATTGGCTTTAACTTGCTTCCAGAAAAATTTACCTTGAGTCAATTGCATAAATTGTACGAATGTATTTTTGAAAAACCCCTAGACAAGCGAAACTTTAGGAGGAAGATTCAAAAATTAAATATTTTAACTAATTTAAAAGAAAAACAACGCGGTGTTCCTCATAAGCCTTCACAATTGTATAAATACAATGAGGAAAATTACCAACTCTTAACACAGAATGGATATGATAATTTTGGATTCTAACACTTTTTTCCTAAATAAACTATCTACCATAGCATTTTCTACTTTACTCCTATTCTCGTGTACTGATAACAAAGAAGATAAAATAAAAAAACCGAATAGAGAAATTAAAAAAGACCTTATAATAGTTTGTACTGATTCTTTCTGTAGCGTAAACTATTCAGGCCCTGAATTTACAATTCATAAAGGTGAGATTATTGATACAGCACATCGCATGTCAAATTTAATTTCAGGAGAGGTTGGAAAAAAACTTAAAAGTCTATACAACAAAAAAAAATACGCAAAAGTTGACTTAAAAAAGATCAGAATGACTTCAATTGATATGGATAATTTAGGTTCCGTTAAACTTGAAATTTTTATTCCTTTTAAACGTGTAAAAAACCCATGTGAAGCGAGAACAGGATTTGATCACTCTGGAGGCTGGGACCATGATCCTGAAATTGAAGAACGAAAACAAAAACTTTCAAGAATTGCCCTTTGTGAAGAATTAGAAATAAGCCCTTTAATTAAGACACCTGAAAATTTTCAAGAATATTGGATTCAATGGAAACACAAAGATTTCCAGGCAAATTGTGCTTGTAACTAAAAACCAGAATTTATTCTTTATAAAAAGGTAAGGCAACTACTTTCGCCTTTATACTTTTTTCTCGAACTTCGATAAAAATTTCAGTTCCTACAATTGAAAACTCAGTTGCTACATAACCCATTCCAATCGCAATCTGCCTACTTGGGGACATAGTTCCAGAAGTCACCTTTCCAATAACGTTATTCTGAGAATCTTTTATCAGATAATCGTGTCTTGGAATTCCACGATCAATCATTTCAAAAGCAACTAATTTGCGTTTTAGACCTGATTTTTTTTGGTTCAATAGAAATTCAGAATCTGTAAAATCTTTTGTAAATTTTGTAATCCAAGATAAACCTGCTTCCAAGGGAGAAGTTGTATCATCAATGTCATTGCCATACAAGCAAAAACCCATTTCTAAACGCAAGGTGTCTCTTGCTGCCAAGCCAATTGGTTTTATTCCAAACGCAGCACCAGCTCTAAATAGTGCATCCCAAACTTTTTCTGCATCTTCATTTTTCACATAAATTTCAAAACCTCCAGATCCAGTATAACCAGTAGCTGAAATCAATACATTTTCAACACCTGCAAAATTTCCATGCTTAAAGGTATAATAAACCATCTCAGAAAGTGCAATGTCTGTCAATTCCTGTAAAGCTAAAGCTGCTTTTGGACCTTGGACAGCCAAAAGAGAATAAGCATCAGAAACATTTTCCATTTCAACACCCAAATCATTCAATGAAGAAATCCAAGCCCAATCTTTTTCGATATTTGAAGCATTTACAACCAAGAAATATTCATTTTCACTTACACGATAAATTAAAAGGTCGTCAACTATTCCACCTTTTCCATTTGGCATGCAGGTATATTGTACTTTACCATCAAATAAAACAGAAGCATCATTGGATGAAAATTTTTGAATTAAAGCCAATGCATTTGGTCCGCGAAGAATAAATTCTCCCATATGAGAAACATCAAAGACCCCTACTCCATTTCGAACAGTAAGATGCTCTGCATTTACACCTTCATATTGCACGGGCATGTTGTAACCAGCAAAAGGAACCATTTTAGCTCCCAATTCAATGTGTTTATGTGATAATGCAGTATTTCTCATGCTAAATCTTATTTTTTTACTCGTTCAACATAAATACCTGTTCGCGTATCAATTTTGATTACTTCACCATTAACAATAAATAATGGAACTTTAACCTCTGCTCCTGTTGCAATTGTTGCTGCTTTCATAGAATTTGTTGCAGTATCTCCTTTCACACCAGGTTCAGTATACGTAACTTCAGAAATAATATACATCGGTAATTCTACCACTAAGGGCGTTTCCTCTTCTGCATGAAACAAGATATTTACAATCATACCTTCTTGCAAGAAATACGGTTTCTCAACCATCTTTAATGGAATATTTACTTGCTCGTACGTTTCATTATTCATAAAAACATACGACTCCGTTTCTTGATAAAGATATTGGTATTCGCGGTTTTCGATGCGCACAATTTCAATTTTATGTCCCGCAGAAAAAGTATTGTCAATTACACGACCAGTTTCGATTTGACGCATTTTAGTACGCACAAAAGCTGGGCCTTTTCCAGGTTTCACATGTTGAAACTCTATTACTTGAAATAATTTCTCGTTGTGACGAATACACAAACCATTTCTTATTTCCGCTGTTGTTGCCATGTTATTTATTTTTGGGCAAAGATAGTCTTTGATTTTGTTTCGGCACAATCTAAAGCAAAAAAAAGGCTCCCGAAGTGGAAGCCTTTAAAACTATCGTAAAATTAACTTACTCGATGATCAATTGCTTCGTTATTTTGTTTCCATCTATTAAGACAGTTATAAAATATACACCTGAAGTATAATTTGATGTATTTAAATCTAGGTTCCATGAACCATTCAGCGATCCATAATTTTTTGAACTTAACACTTTTCCAGAAACATCTAATAAACTTAATACAACAGATGATTGAGATTCTAAGTTAAGATGAATTGTTGTCATACTGCTTGCTGGATTAGGATAAACTGTCACCATTTTCTCTAAATTCTCTCCAGAAATTGTTTGTAAACCTGCAACATAGCCATTTGCTACCGCTTCTGCAATTGTAGCATTTCCTGCATTGTCGATTCTTCCCTGAGGATCAAGTAAAAGACCAATGATATTAATACTGTTTTCATCCCACGTTGCTGGAAGTGTAAAAGAAAAATTCAAGGTATGAGATTGCCCAGCAAGAACAGTTGAAGGAAAACTATTCGCCTCACCAGTAAAATTCGGAGCAATTGCTCGGGCAACATGATCATAAACCATTTGTGCTGCTGGAACACTACTTGGTAACAACTCAAATCCACCCATAACTCCGTTCCCTCCACCAGCGTAAGCATTTGATTGATTATATCCTGAACCTGTTCCAGTTACATCATCTTCTGTTAAAACGCAAGCCAACTTATATGAACTATTTGCTGCTAATGTGAAATCTGCTTTTACTGAAACATTTAAAATACGACTTGTTGGATCCCAAGTTGCACCGTTAATTAATGTGGCAACTGGAGGGATTTGCAAACGAGCAAAAAAGTCAGGAGACATTCCAGATGGATCTACTTCAGCTCCCCTATCAACAATTGCACTTGGGTAACCTCCGATAAATGCTCCAATTCCAGAATCATACTCAGCAACTGTCATAGGATCTGCATTATGAACAGCTATTCCTTCCCAAAACTGATTGTATTTCGTTTCAAACTGATCCATAAAAACTGCACCCCGAGGACACCACTGACACCATGTTCCTGTTGCTTCCTCTCCAACAACCATTTTTCCAGGAGCAGGAACAACAGGATTTATTAAATTAGAAAGTGTATTATCTTGAGTAACATCATCATTTCCACCATTTATATTTGAGATAACAACAGTGTATGTTTGATTACCCGGAACTAATTGAAATGAAGGCATTGTAACATTATAACTTGCAATACTTGCAATGTTTTGCCCACTAACACTTGAATTATATAAAATGCTGTTATATGACAACGAGACATCAAATGAGTTGATTGCAGTTGCACCTCCATTAAGTATTGAGATAACAGGAGCAACAGTTTGACCTGAAATTTCTCCACCCAATGAAACATTTGAAACAATAGCATTTAAAGTAGGAAGCACATAAGGAACATGATTAAACATCACATCATCAACATAAAATTGACTATTTGTTACTGGAAAAAAGTCTGTAGATGCAAGGGTATTTATACCATTTGTCCAAGTGCCAACTAAAACGCCATCTAGATAAGCCTTCCAGATATGAAGTGTTAAATTCGCTTCAATTTTTAAGCTAAACCAAGCAGCTTGAGGATAAGATGCGCTTACTAAATTTGTGGTTATGCCATCGTCTACATACAAATTTCCAGAATCGAAATTTACATTAAGTGCCCAAACTTGACCAACCGTTTGATTAGCTTGAAAATTAAAATAGCCAGTTTTCCCAGAATTCACATAAAAATCAGATTCAAATGTGAAAATTCCTGAATTGTAAACTTGTCCAAATTTTAAAATCACATCTTGAGGACCACCAGTTGCAGCAGTTGATGAGAAGTAAATTGAATGAGGCGCTGAATTCGCATTATTATTTGTAATTGTAACATCTTCTGCATTTCCTTCAGTACCACTCCATGTAGACCAAGAAGTAGATTGCGGGCCTAAATACGAACCAACAGCATAAGAATCAAAATTTTCAGAAAAAAGTTGCCCAAAGGAAATACCAAATGAACAAAAAGTAGCAATAAAAAATGTAAATATTTTCATAGTTTTTGTAGTTTATATTTTTGCTAAAATAAGAAATTGTTTTGGATATTTTATGATATTAAAAACTTATATAAGATGCTTTATAATTTTTATTATTATATTCGGCTTCAAACTAAATATAAAATTATGGCAGCAGACTTAAAACAAACAAATGGTATTGACATGAAATTTGGACATCCAAAGGGACTTTGGTACATGTTCGGAACAGAAATGTGGGAACGCTTCGGGTATTACCTGATGTTAGGGATTTTTTCTCTATACATGATAGATGGTTGGAACAACGGTGGAATGGGGTTCTCTGCGGATACTAAATCTGATATTTACGGCACCTATCTTGGCTTGGTATATTTAACGCCTTTTATTGGTGGTTTACTTGCTGATCGACTTTTTGGATATCGAAATTCAATAATTTTAGGTGGCTTAATGATGGCATGCGGGTATTTTTTATTATCTGTTCATTCAACCACTACCTTTTACATTGGCTTACTTTTAATCATCTTAGGTAATGGTTTTTTTAAACCAAATATCAAACACAGCAATAGTTGATGGATCACCATTGACAATCAATGATACATTACCAATCGACATCAAGCAATCTGATTTCTTAATGTCGGTAATTAGGATGTTTAACTTGTTTGTTGAAACTGACAAGAACGATTCCAACAATTTAATCATTGACACTTATGATTCATTCTATGGTGCAGGAACGACACAAGATTGGAGCAAGTTACTTGATGTGTCAAAGCCAGTCATCATCACACCGATGGGTGCATTGGATGCGAGAAGGTACACAGTAAAGTACACACAAGACACAGACTTTTGGAATAAAAGATACTTTGA
>OFRA01000107.1_pt1 | contig 20805 bp, 33 predicted proteins | sample 1543001 | NCBI WGS metagenome assembly OFRA01 (sample SAMN07774221, study PRJEB24372) | wastewater metagenome | isolation source: Lake Maggiore Verbania | place: Italy: Verbania | collected 2015-12 | reverse complement strand
TGGCCCGACACCACGAAGGAATTTCGTGTGGTCGAATGACAAAACCAACCTGTTGACAATGAAGGCCTGTGATTTGAAAACCCGGCAGCTCTCTGAACTTGCGCGGCAAGAAAAAGCCAAGCGAGACGCAGTCATCGTCGAAACTTACCTGCGTCATGGCACGATCCATGAGACGCGTAAGGCTATGGACTTTACGCATTCACGCGACGTCATTAGGACAGCCATCGCAAAAGCCGGCATATACGACAAATCAAAGCGTGACCGGAGACTAATAGCCAGGGCTAAGGCAAGGGTCGTAAAACCACACTCTAACCATGATAAGGTTTCCAAGGAATACCGATCCGAACTTGAGATGCAGAAGCACGCTTCTCAGCTGCTTTCTGATAGCGGCATCAAGCATGAAGCCGAAGTGAAGGTAGACGGATGCGGAATGCGCGCTGACTTCACCGGATACAACTGGGCAATCGAGACCAAGAAAGAGTGCACGTCTCAAGGGCTTATGGTCGGCATGGCTCAATGCCTAGTCTACCGCAAGCACCTCAACAAGCGCCACGTCTGCATCCTGCTTCCCGACGATCTTGACCCTGCTTCTTTCTACGTCAGCGAATGCCTGTCCTACGGCATCCCGGTCATCAAGATGTCTCAACTTATCTGGTGGGTGAACACCGTCCAAAACGATGCCCAGCCAAACTGACATTGCCGAGGCCCTTGGCCTTACGCGTCAACGCGTGTCCATCCTGGTTAAGAAGGGGATGCCCATCGACTCGGTCGAAGCTGCCACCGCTTGGAGGCAGGCGCAGGACGATGCCCGGATACGCAAGGCGCCGATTGCCCCCGCGCAGCTCGACGACGGAAGCCTAGCCGATACCATCCTTGAACACCGATCACTTGTCACCCGTGCCCGCGGCGTCTGGCTTGGGGCGATGGATGCTGGCGACCCCAACCAGGGCAAATACCAGTCGGCCTATAACTCCAGCCTGCGCTCCCTGATAAGCCTCGAGGAAGAGCAAGAGCGTCGGCTCATCCTGGCTAAGGACTACATCAGCTCGAAGGAAGCCGGCGAAGCCATGCGCGAACTGGCGGCGACGATGGTCAACCGCCTCGACAAACTGGCCCTCGACGTGGCGGAGTCGTGCAACCCTGAGAACCCGGCCAAGGCGGTCAAGGTGCTCGAGGCTTGGGTGCGTCGGGTGAAGGCCGAACTGTCCCAAGATGAACAAGGCTGACCTGCTCCGCATCGGTCGGGAAGTCCTGCGTCCGTCCGACTCGGGCGACGTGGTGGAGTGGCTCGAGGACAACGTCCACGCCATCCCCGACTCGCCGATGCCCGGGCCGTTCCGCTCCGACCGCACGCCGTGGATCGCGGAAGCGCTGCGCATCGCCGCCGACCCCGAGACGCGTCTGCTCACCGTCCTCGCCAGCATCCAATCAGGTAAGTCTCTCTTCGCCCGCCTGCTCACCTGCCACATCATCGTGAACGCTCCAGGGCCGACGATGCTCTTGCAGGCCACCGACCCCGAGGCCAAGGACTTCGCCCTGCGTTACCTCCGCCCCGTCTGGAACAACTGCCCGCCCGTCAAGGCTCGGCTTTCTCTCGAAGACCTCGACCGCTCGACGACGGCGGACTTCGACCGCATGACGCTCTACTGTCGCGGCATCTGGAACGAGGCGAACCTTCAGCGCCTGTCCTTGCGCTACGTCATCGCCGACGAGTGCTGGATGGCGCCGCCCGGACACTTGGCGGAAGCGAGCGCGCGAGTGACGGCGTTCGGCTGGATGGGCAAGCGGGTGTTCATGTCGCAGGGCGGGTCGGCTGGGCAGGAGTTCCATCAGCTGCACGAAGGCACGGACCAGCGTGACTGGAATATGCGTTGCCCGAAGTGCGACCACCTTCAGCCCTGGTTGTGGGAACAGATCAGGTTCCCCGAGGACGCGAAGGCGAGCGGCACATGGGACTTGCACAAGGTCAGCGTCGGCACGACCTACGAGTGCGCGGGATGCCGGACGCTTCTCCCCGACACGAACGCAACACGACTTGAGGCAAACCGCCGTGGTGCCTTTGTGGCCACGGCCACGTCATCAAACTCTGGGCACATCGGCCTGCATTGGAACAGCCTAGCGACCATGAGCTTTGGCGAGCTCGGTACACTTATGCTCAAGGCCAAGGCATCGGCTGACGAATACGGCGACGAGGAGCCGCGACGCATCTTCAAGCAGAAGCGGCTGGCCCTTCCCTGGAGCGAAGAGGGCGGCGAGATGGTATCGCTAGCCGAGGCCGCCAACTACAAGATGGGCGACGACTGGGACGCGGAGGCCGTGATCACCCCGAAGGCCAAAGTCGCCGACCGCGAAGGCGCACCGACCGGAAGCATCCCTTTCCGCACGATGGGCGTCGACGTTCAGCGCGGCCACTTCTGGGTGGTCGTCCGCCGGTGGTCGAAGACCGGGCATAGCCGACTGATGGCCTTCGCCCGCATCGACTCTTGGGGCAACGTCGAGGCATACGCCAAACAGCACGGCGTCCATCAAGCCCTGGTCCTCGTCGACTCCGGCGACAATACGCAGGAGGTCTACCGCGAGACCGCCAAGCGCAACTGGAAGACGGCCAAGGGCTCAGGCTCCGACGACTTTGCGGTCACGTCAAAGGACGGCCAGACGACCCGGCGCTTCTATTCCGAGAAGCAGTCCATCGTCGTCCCTGGCATCCCGCAGCGGGCGACCCTGATCGTCCACTCCGCCACCGCCGGCAAGGATCTGCTCCACGGCCTGCGGGCTCGCCGCGTCTGGACCTACGCCCTCGACGCTGGCACCGACTACCCCGAGCAGCTGAACGCCGAAGTCCGCATCAAGGACCGCCGGACAGGCAAGCCGCAGTGGATACTTCCCCAGGGCAAGAAGGATAACCATGCGCTCGATGCTGAAATCCTCGCCCTGCTGGCCGCCGTCCGCTGGGGCATCGCCGGCAGGGAAGTCTCCGAAACCGACTTGCCTTCCGCATGAGCCCGGGCAACCTATCTGCAAGGGTACGGCGTTTAGTGTTGTGGGTGGAAGAGACTCATGGCGTGGGCTGGGCGTCGTACCCCCTTACTTCCTTCCATTCGGGGCATATCTAAATGGCTTCCGGCATCTTCATCGGCCTCACTGAGTGCGAACTTCTGGACATCAAGGCCAAGGCTTTGGCTATGATCACCGAAGGGAAGACCCTGATGTCCTACTCGGACTCCGGTTCCTCGGCCTCGAAGCAGTTCGCCATGCCGCCCAAGGAGATGATGTCCGAGGCGATGTTCGCCCTTTCTCGTCTGGACCCTGCCACCTACGGTCGTCGCATCACGATGATTTCCACGGACTGGCAGAACCGTCAGGACTAACTTTCTATGGCCATCCGCAAGAAGATTAAGACCGTCAGCCTGCGTCCTAAGCAGCCGAAGGCCACGCCTGCCGCCCCTCAGCCGCAGGCTTCCTACGGCGATTGGCAGAGCATCGGCGTGACGCGTGCTCGCCGTTCGGCCTACGGCGCGGAACCGCGTGACCTTCGCCGCGACCTGACGCCTTACGACCGCCTGACCATGATGCGGAAGTGCCGCTGGGCGGAACGTAACTCCGGCCTGTTCAAGCAGATCCTAGCGGATATGTGCCTCTACACCGTGGGCGACGGCATCAAGCCGCAGTCCCACGCGAGCACCCCGGAGATGCAGGAACGCTACGAGGCTTACTTCGCGGAGAAGGCCAAGCGCATCGATATCACCAACAGATTTTCGTTCTACCAAGCGCAATCTATCCTACTCAGGGGGATGATCAGAGACGGAGATAGTTTCGCCGCCAAGGTCCGCAACGGCGCCGGCGAGGCCAAGATTCAGCTGATGGAAGCCCACCGCGTCGGCGACCCTCTGGAGGGCAAGGTGCCCGAAGGGATGCACGACGGCATCCAGTTCGGTCCGTATGGCGAATACATCGCCGTAAACATCTACCGCTCCGACGGCTCGTCCCGCCAGATTCTGGCCCAGTCCATGATGATGGTGGTCGACCAGGAGTACGCGAGCGGCGCCCGTGGCGTCCCCCTGCTCCAGCACTCCATCAACTCCATCCAAGACGAGATGGAAATCCTCGCCCTCGAGAAGCAGGCCGTGAAGGACAACGGCGACGTGACTCGCATCATCAAGAAGAATGGCGGAGTCTTGGATGGCGACATGGCCGGCGAACTTGGCGCGGTCGTCAACGGCTCCTACGCCAACCTCGCCAACACGATGGGCGGCAAACTCATCGCCCTTGAGCCCGGGGAGGACATGACGTCCTTCCAGAGCAACCGCCCCAACGCCACCTTCACCGGCTTCCTGTCCGCCCTCGAGCGCGACATCAGCATGGGCGTGCTGCCTTACGAGTTCGTCAGCGACTCGTCCAAACTTGGCGGCGCTACCGTCCGCCTGATCACCGCCAAGGCTGGCCGCGTGTTCGGCAAGTATCAGAGCATCATCATCGAGAACTTCTGCGTCCCGACTTGGGGCTACATCATCGGGCAGGGCATCTCCGCCGGCGAACTCCCTGACGACCCGCAGTGGAACCAAGTCTCCTGGACAACCCCGAAGTCCGTCACCGTCGACGCTGGCCGCGAGGCCGCAAATGACCGGGCCGACGTCGAGATGGGCCTGCTCTCCATGTCCGAACTCTACGCCCAGCGCGGTCTAGACTTCCGCTCCGAGATGGCGAAGCGAGCCTCCGACATGGTCCACATCAAGGACTTGGCGGCTCAGTATGGCATCCCCTTCGAGCTGCTCTTCCGTCCGTCGAACACCCCGGTCGGCACGATTGGCGGCGACGTCATGGAAGGCCCGGAGTCCGAAGCCGAAGGCGAAGACGAGCCCGCCAATCAGGAAGAACCTGAAGAGCTCGACCAACCCAATTCCTAAGACTATGCGTTTCCTCACCAACGGACTTTCGGGCCGCGAGCCCCTTCTCATCGACCCGACCAAGGCCAAGGACCACGCTGTCCTGGCTGAGAAGTTCGGCTTTACGGATATGCTTGCCCAACTGTTCGGGCAGGCTCCGGCTCCTTACGTCGTCGATGGCGTGGGCATCGTCCCCATCGTGGGCGTGATCGGCAAGGGCCTCTCGCCCCTGGAGAAGATGATGGGCGCCGTGGACGTGAACGACGTGTCCGCCGCCATCGACGCTTTCGCCGCAAACCCCGAGGTCGAGAAGATTGCGCTTCAGGTGTCTTCCCCTGGTGGCACCGTCACCGGGGTCGAGGAGCTTGCCAACAAGGTCCGCAATGTCGGCAAGCCTACGATGGCTTACACCGACTCCGAGATGGCGTCCGCCGCCTATTGGATTGGTTCGGCTGCCGACCGCGTCGTGGCCTCCCCCTCGTCCACCGTCGGCAGCATCGGCGTCTACATGGCCATCCCTGACTACTCCGAAGCCGCCAAGATGCAGGGCATTAAGATGGTCGTCATCAAGTCCGGCAAGTTCAAGGGCGCCGGCATCGAAGGCACGAGCCTCGACGAAGGCCAGATGAGCAACCTTCAGGAAGGCGTCGACACGATCCACGCCGAGTTCAAAGAAGCCGTGAACATGAAGCGCAAGATGGTGAAGGCCGAGGCCATGGAAGGCCAGGTCTTCTCCGGCAAGCAGGCCGCCGCCCAGGGCTTAGTGACCGGGCTGGCCGACTCATTCAACGACGCCCTGCGTTCGTTCTAATTCCAACCTTCGCAATATCAAGATGACCATCGAAGAACAGCTCCTCGAAGCCACCGCCGCTATCTCGGGCGTCACCGCCGAGCGCGACGACCTCCGTTCCACTGTCGAGAAACTCACCGTGGGCGCCGCCTCCGAGCTAGAGTCCCTCAAGGTCGAAGCCGCGTCCAAGGACGCCAAGCTCGCCGAACTGTCCGCCGCTCTCGAAGTGGCCGTCAAGGAAGTCGAAGGCTTCAAGGCGATGGTCGCCTCCCTCGAAGTGTCGAAGGTCAGCGCCTCCAAGGAAGCCGCCAAGATCGTGGCCTCCGTCGGCGTCTCCCCGGTCGAAATCAGCCCTGCCGACGCCAAGCCGTCCGCCGAGGCCGTCGACCATCTCGCGGTCTTCATGTCCCTCCCGGTCGGCTCCAAGGAGCGCAACGAATACTTCGCGACCCACAAGCACGCCATCATCAAGGCTGCTCTCTAATTTCCCTCTAACCCTCACCCAATAAACACATATGGCTAACTCCATCGTCGCCGCTCCGTCCATCCTGGCCGAGTCGGTTATCGCTTCCCTCAAGGGCAAGCTCCCCGCGCTCCGCGCCTTCTCCAGCGTCTTCACCGCCGCTGAGTCTGGTGCCGGCAAGACCGTTCAGGTCCCCCTGATCGGCACGTCCACCGCCACGGAATTCTCCACCGGCGGCTACCTCACCCAGGACGACGCGACCGTCACCGCCGCGAACGTCACCCTGAAGCACTTCAAGGTCTCGTCCCGCTTCTCGCCCCTCGACGTCAAGTCCTACGGCGCTCAGTTCCTCTCGAACGCTTTCGTGCCGACCGCCGCCAACGCCCTCGCTGAAAAGTGCCTGGCTGAAATCGGCGCCCTCATCACGAACGCCAACTACGCCTCCAGCGTGGACACCGGTGCTGCCCTCAGCTACGCCGAAGTCGTCACCGCCAAGGGTGTCCTCGACGCCGCCAAGGCCGCTGAACCCCGCGCGTTCATCCTGAACTCGACCTACGCGAACGGCCTCCTCGGCGACGCGACCATCATCGGCAACTCCGTCCTCGGTGCCGGCATCCTGACCTCCGGCCAGATCGGCACCCTCGCTGGCGCCGCTGTCTACCAGTGGTCCAGCCTCCCTGCGAACGCCGAAAACCTCGCTGGCTTCGCCTGCGGCGCTGACGCCATCGCTGTGGCCTCGGCCCTCCCGATGTCCGAAATCCCGGGCTTCGAAGTCGCCAACGCTGTCGACGCCGACACTGGCCTCGCTGTCCAGGTCCTCATGGGCCAGGAGCAGAGCGGTTACTACAACGTCACCGCCACGCTGCTCTTCGGTGCCGCTGTCGGTCGCGCGACCTCCCTGCACCGCCTCAAGACCGCCGCCTAATCGCGGTAGTCCAGGCTACAAACGAGGGCTCCGCAAGGGGCCCTTTTTTGTGCCCCCTCCCAAAGCGGGCAATTACAGATGAGCCTCTACTCTGAGTTTCTGGCTGACGCGAAGGAGATGATCGCGGACTTCGGCGTGCCCGGGTCGGCCAACTCTGGGGCCATCACCTTCTCCTGCCTCATCTCCGACCCTGCCGTGGCCACCGTGCTCGAATCAGGGGGGTATATGGAGCGGACCCAGTACTCGGTCAGGCTACCCGCTGTAACGGCCTCCTGGAGCCAGCCAGACGGGTCTATTGGGGCATCGGCTGCCATCATCGCCTCGGGTGCCGTCATCCCGTCCCTCGCCCAGGGCAAGAAGATCGTGGCCGGCGGGAAGACCGTCCGCATCACGACCCAGACCTACAAGCCCGGTTCCGCGTGGGTCACCCTCCTCGTCATCGACGACAACCAGTAAGGCCATGGTGACGGTCACCGTGAACCCTAAGTCCATGAATGAGTTCATGGCCACCCTGCGGCGCCTCTCAGCTGAGACTGGCACCGCGGAGAAGGACACGGCCAAGAAACAGGCCGCGCTCATCTGCGAAGACATGGCCCGCTTTACGCCTCCCCTGGTCAAGGGCGGGGGCGGTGGCCTGAGCAAGAAGGCAGAGACGGCGGGCAATCAAGCCATCGCCGGGGACACGCGAAAAATGTTCATCGCCATCGGCGACCGCAACCCGAACAGCCAGAAGGCAATCGTCTTCCGAAGCCTATCCCACGCCACTCAGACAAACAACCGGGCGGCGTTCGATAAGCTTGTCCGCAAGTCCAGCCTCGAGTCCCTGAGCATCTCGCCGATCATGACGCGTATCCTGAACGACCCGAACTATGACCGGGCGTTCCTAAAGGCTAAGAACTATCTTGCCCGCGTCCCGGTCAACTCCAACACCTACGGCTTCAACACGGTCACGGACATCAAGGGCGAGCACAACGCAATCAAGGGCAAGTTCGGCGGACGCATCAAGAAGGGTCAGCGCATCGGCCAGCCTCGGCAGCTCATCGAAAGCAAGCAAGCCCTCGACGACTACGTCAGGACGCGACAGGTCGAAGTGGGCCGCGTCAAGGCTGGCTGGCTGCGCTCCCTGCTTACCCTGCCAATGCCCTCGGGCAAGAACGGCCCAATCAACTACGGGGCAGACCTACGCAAGGCGACCTACATCGCCCGCCACGCTGGGGCCGGCGGCTACTCACGCGTCGTCGAGACGAGCAAGGAATACATGATCACCATCGGCAACCTCATCGGCAATATCAACGCCGTGGCCAGCGAGGCCGATGCCGTGAACCTGTCCCTGGCTAACCGCGAGAAGCAGATGGCCGCCGACCTTAAAGCGTACATCGAGCGCATGAAGCGTCGTAACGGCGTCTAACCTCCCATAACGGGCAAAGGAAATGGGCACCAAGAGCATCCGGCACATCGTCGAGTCCACCCTCGCCACCTACCTCTCGACCCAGACCGGGCTGACCACCGTCACTTTCCTGACCGGGGACAGCGCCGCGACCCAGACCCTGCCCAAGGCCGTGGTCCTCTGCGACTCGGCCCGCAACCCTGCCGACCTTCCCGAAGGCGCTGGCAACTACTCCTGCTCGGTCCGCATCACCCTTTTCTCCAACGCGGACGACACGACCCTCGCCGATCACCGTGCCCGCTGCGCCGCCCTGTCCGGCAATATGCGTGACCTGACCAGCATCAAGGCGGCCTTCGTGACCAGCACCGACGCGACCTGCTACGACGTCACGATCGGCTCCGAAGACGAGGGCATCGACGAACGCTCCTGGGCCACGGCTTTCTCCTTTGACGTGCTAGTGGTCCTGCCTGCCTAACCCCTTCCAAACCTCGCATAATCAAATGGCCGCCATCTCTAACGGAACGACCTGCGTCTACGGTATCGCGGGCACTGTCACCAACCTCTTCGTTCAGAGCTACAGCCTCTCGTCCTCGTTCAACGCGGACGTGACCGTGGTCGACGAGACCGGCCTGACCAAGACCCACCGCCTGGACGACCGCAAGTCTGAGATCACCATCGAAGGCATCGCCAAGACCTCGACCATGCCGGTCCTCGGCGCCGCCCTTTCCTTCACGGTGAACACCGCCTCCGCCTATCCGGCTGGCTCTGCCTCCGCGTCCTTCGTCGGCACCATCACCAAGATTGACGACAAGGGCTCGAACAAGGGCTTCACGGCTGTGACCATCACGGCCATCGACTACGAAGGCATCACGCCTGCCTAATTGACTTCCCCGAAAGGGGACTAGGATAGACGGGGTGGACCGCCGCTTCCTGAACGCTTACGTCGACCCGGCGCCCTTTCGGCTGCTGGGTCGTTCGCTTTACCCCTGGTGTCTGAAGTACCGGGTGCGTCTGATGGCCTTCGACTCTCCGCTGGTCGATGGCTCCCGCGGCATCAGCCCTGCCGATCTGCTCTTTGCCTGCAAGGTCTGCGCCGAGGAACCGCTCGGGGACAAGATTGGCTTCGTCGACGAGCTGAGGCTGATGTCCCTGTCCCGTAACCCTGAGAAGTTCGAGCGCCTGCTGGAAGCCTTCGCCGGCTACATCCTCGTGCAGGACTGGCCCAAGTTCTGGGAGCAGAGCAAGACGAAGTCGGGGGGCGGGGACAAGGGGGTGCCGTGGCCTCTGAGCATCGTCGCCAACCTCATTGCCTGTGGCATCGAAGAGAAGCGGGCGTGGGAGATGCCCGAGTGTCAGGCCATCTGGCTGAACTCCGCCCTGGCTATCCGCAAGGGTGCGGACGTGGCGATCATGTCTCCAGAAGAGGAAGCCTTTATGGCAATGGAAGAAGCCCGGGAGAAAGCCGCCGCGACCCCTTCCAATCCTGCAAAGGAAACACCCGATGGCACAATCCCTGGAGCTTAACATCAAGACGTCCTCGGACGTCCCGCAGGCCATGGACAAGGCCAAGTCGGCCACCGTGTCCTTCGGTAAGCAGGTCGAGGACATCCAGAAGAAGTTCAGCACGGCGTTCAAGGACATCTTCCTCTCCATCGCTGGCCCGATGGCAATCTTCGGCCTTCTGACTAATGCCGTCACCGGCTACTTGGAAAAGATTAAGAAAGCCCAAGAGGATGCCAACAAGGCAGCAATTGATGGGGTGAACGAACGTATGGCAGCAGAAGATGTTTTCTACGCCAGAAAGATTCAGCGCATTAAACAGGATAAGACCAATCAAGAGCAGGCAAAACAACAGCCACAGACCACTGCTTTTGAGTTCTTAATGAATGACCCTCGGGCCAAGTCACTTTTTGGAATTGATGCCAATTCTAAGATCCCAGCCTTTGGAGTCGGTGGAATGACAGCTGACGAACAGCGAGCCGAGTTCATGTCAAAGAATCCGAAAGTTCAGGAGCAAATCCGAAAAATACTAGCTGAGGATATGGCAAGGGAAGGCATTACTGGACAAGGACTGAAGGCTGGAAAGTCCGCCGACTTCAAAGGCCCCGAAGGCTTCGGCAACGTCATCGGCGTCGGCCCCAACCCGGTCATGGAGGCTATGAACGCCCAGCTCGAAGAGCAGCAGAAGCAGACCGCTCTGCTCCAGAACCTCGTGGATCGTAATCCTTTTATCTCCACCGACTTTACCAAAACTCCCGAATCCAAATAAACCATGGCACGCGTCGACCAAGGCAACACACTAGCGGCTGTCGTCCTTCAGCCAGGGGCGAAGTTCCAAGAGGACGGCTACGGCCTGACCACTGGCACTTGCGTATTCAAGGCAGACCGCACGGCCTCCATCGGTGGCACCATCAACCGAGGCTCCGCCTGCCCGGTAGGCGCTTACTCCTACTGCAAGGCCCACCGCTTTAGCGTCACCTTTGACGCCCTCGGCGTGGCGACCTACACCGTGGACTATGTGGGGATGAACCCTAGCGGATTCCCGGTCTACACGAACCCGCAGATCACCGCGACGCAGGGACTTACCTCCGAGAATGTCACCAGCCACCCGAACTTCTTTGAACTAGCGAGCACCCTAGGCTTCAGTGGGACTGCCATCGCTGGCGTCGGCCCTTCTCCTGGTTCTAAGGCAACGCCTAATTATCAGCCTGTCACCTCTGGCGAAGGCCGCACCGAGTATGTCGGCAACAACGGCGCAACCTTCGAGAAGAAGACCGGCGGCAAGTTCCTCGGGTTCAAGGTTCCGAACAACAGCGACTTCTACGGCAAGTCCAACTACCTTGCCGCGCAGACATCCTTCTCCGGCCACTTCTACACGACCTCTAACACGGTCCCGCGTAACTACGTCGACGCTGTCGGCAAGACCTCGGCGGACGGCACGTTTGTCAGCGGCTTCGACCTTCTCCCTGCTTACATGGGCTCGTCTTTCACCTATGACAGCAAGCGTCAGCTTCTTTTGTCTCAGGTCAGCGTCGAGGACTTCGGCAGCCTCTACAAGGTCAACTACGAGATCCGCTTCAACCGCGACGGCTACAACGCCTCCGTCTACGCTCAGGCCTGATGGACCTCCAACCCGGCAAAGGTTATAACTTCGTCTCGTCGCCCAACGGGGTGACGATGGACACCTCCAACCCCTTCCCTGATCCGGACGGCCCGAGCAAGTCCTACCAGCAGTTCGAGTGCAAGGTGGAGTCCGAGACGACCGCCGGAACGACCAAGTTCTACCTGAAGACCCGCAAGGGCGTGGTGAACTATACCTGGAGCGGCTTCCCTTTCCGCCCTGAGCCGACCTACCCGGGCGAGTATCCGTATATCATCTACGAGAAACAAGCCCGCATCAACGACTGGGCCGTCTACCAGAACGGCAAGCGCACGGCGGGAACGGCCACGGACGGCGACGCCTTCGGGTGGATGGCTGACGATGGTAAGATTGAACTGCCCACAGGGGCCTCCGGGGCTTCGGTCTTGGTCCTGATGTCAAAGATTGATTGGTGGGATCGCGACGGATGGCACTCGGCCCGCCGGCTTGTCGACGCAGAGATGCCGTTTGTCTCGGTAATTTCGACGAGTGACACGGTGGCGATGGGGACTTTGGTGAGCCAGCAGGGCAACAGCCTAATCCATGGCGGCACGGTTTACTTTGTCAGTAGCCCCAGTTTCGGCTTTTCCTTCGACCCTCCGTACCCGCTTACCATCGGCTACACCTACAAGAAGATCGCTCAGGTCGACTGGAACGACACGACTAACCAATGGGATGTCACGCAGTATGAGTTCGGCCCGATGAACATCCGCGTCCATGCGGTCACGGGCACGATGTTCCAGGACTCCGGTTCAGCGCCTACGCCTACGACTTATGACTACGCTCTTGCCAGCGAGTTCAACAATTGCGTCAACCACGCTTGGTTCGAAGGCACTTGGGCAATCCCCAGCTATACGCTCAATTCGGCCAATTGGTGGACCCATCTGGTCAACACCTGACCCCCCCTTCCAATCGGGGCAAGTTTAAGACCCGATGAGCTGCAACACCGTCACCTTCAAGCGCGGATCGTCCTTCTCGGCGTCCATGGTATGGAACCCCGAACCGGGCGGCATCGCTAACCTTGTCGGGGTCACGGTCACTTCTAGCATCATCGACACGCAGCAGAACGAGTATGACCTGACCTGCACGGTGGCCGCTGGCGGCCTTTCCGTGACCCTGGTCTACCCGGGCTCGACCGCTGACTGGGCCTTGGGCTCGGCCAAATGGGACATCAAGTTCCTGAACGGCGGCACGGTCTTCTACTCCGAGACGATGCGCATCGACCTCATCGGTCAAGTCACCGCTTAAACGATGTCCCTCACGATCACCATCCCTGGCGCGGTCAACGTCACCACTGGGGCCATGGCCCCTGCCGTCCTGACCGTCGGCGTCGGCGTCCCTGGAGCCGCTGGCCCTCAAGGTCCCGCTGGCCCGGGCGTTCCCGCTGGCGGCACGGCTGGTCAATATCTCCAGAAGATTGACGGCACGAACTATAACACCGACTGGGTCACGGTCAACCTCGGTGCCTACGCGGTCAAGGCGAACAACCTTTCCGACCTGACGAACTTCGGCACGGCCCGCACCAACCTCGGCCTCGGCACGATGGCGGTCGCCACGGCTGCGGACTACTCGACCACGACCGTTGCCAACGGCCTCTACTACCCGCTTGCGGGCAACCCCTCCTCCTTCCTCACGGCTGCGGCTCTTAGCCCTTACCTGCTCAGCTCGACGGCCGCGTCTACGTACCAGACCCTTGCGGGGATGTCGGACTACCTGTCGAAGGCCGGGAATCTGGCAGGGCTGGCATCGACCAGCACCGCCCGGACGAACCTCGGGCTCGGCTCCCTGGCTGTCATCAATGACGCGCCTTCTGACGGATCGCAGTACGCCCGAAAGAACGGCGCTTGGGATGTCGTCACGTCGACCTCGTCGTACATCACCAGCGTCTCGTCCCCGCTGTCGGTTACTTCTGGAAACCTGACGATTGACCTCTCGCCGTACGCCCCGCTGGCTTCCCCCGCCCTGACGGGCAACGTGACGATCACGAGCAACTCGTCAGGCGCCGCCCTCTTCATCGAACAGACTGGCACGGGCAACATCCTGACCCTGCATGACCAGGCTTCGGACACGACCTTCGTCGCCATCGACCAGAACGGCAAGATTGGCACCATCGCCTCGACCACGACGAACGCTGGCTTCAACGTCCCGCACGGCACTGCCCCGACCTCCCCGGTCAACGGCGACATCTGGACTACGACCGCTGGCCTGCTCGGTCGCTTCAACGGCACGACGCTCCAGTTCGCCCCGCTCGGGTCTAACAACACTTTCTCGAACGCCTCCAGCACCTACGGCAGCTCGACGGCCACTGGCACTATCGGCCTTGCCTCGGGTGCCACGATCTCCGGCTCGACGAAGACCCTGAACATCGGGACTGGCGGCGTCGCTGGCTCGACCACGAACATCGCCATCGGTTCGACCACCGGCACTTCGACGACCACGCTCCAGGGCATCACCAACGGCGTGACCGCCGCGGCTGATACGAACAGCGTCGCCCTTGCCACCACGGCCTACGTCGTCGGTCAGGCTTCCGCTGTCGCCCCGTCCAATGACGCGGGAACGGCTGCGGTCGGAACTTCCCTGCGCTACGCCCGCGCCGATCACGTCCACCTCAACCCTCTACCGGCTGGCGGCAGTGCCAATCAGGTGCTCGCCAAGATTGACGGCACGGACTATAACACCGAGTGGGTCGCGGCTGGCGGATTCAGCGGCGGAGTCGTCGCTAACCCGATTCAGTATACAGGAGCAGTTGCAAGCGTTACATTTGGTGATCCAAATCCGACTTCAACTCAGCTCTTTGTAACAGACTTGATTGCTGATCAAACAGGTTCGTTCGGTTATGCAGGTCTATTTTTTTCTAGTGTCAGCAGTGGCAACTCTTTGTCTATGTCTTCAAATCAGGGAGTTACCCTTACAGGAAACTTACAGTATAATGCAAGTGGAGCAGTGTTTGACTGGAATGGGATTAACTTCGCCACTTCATCTTCTGCTATGAATTATGGCCGAAGCACTATTTATTTCCCAGACAATACCCAGCAAAGCACGGCAGGGATCGGAGACGCGCCTTCAAACGGGAATTACTATGTAAGGCAAAACGGCTCTTGGGTACAGTGCACCGTGGTTTCAATCTACGACAGCAATACATCAACCTCCTATAACTGTTTAACCGTATGATCACCGCCATCCTCTCCTTCCTCGCCGGCGTCGTCGTCGGTCTGCTCATCTCACGAAAGCACCGCGCGAAACTTGAGTCGGCCGAAGCGAAGACCCGCTCCCTGCTCGACGTCCTCAAGGGACGCTGACCGTTTTCATATGCATCTGATTCTGGTCATAGCCCTCGCGGCGTGCCTGACCGGGTGCAGTATGTTCCGCTCGTCGCCGGCGGACGCTCCCCTGCCCAAGCAGCCGGACGCCCCGACGACTCCTTCGGTCGTCCATACCCTAGGCAAAGACCTCGACAAGACGGATCACCGCGTGGCCGCGTCCCTCGTCGCCATCGAGAAGAACGCCGACAAGCCGAAGGTTGTGGTCGCCGAGTCCCGCCTAGCCCAGTCCTATTTGCCTGCCCCGCCCGAGGCCGACGTGGCCTTCGCTATCGCCCGGGCAACTAAGGCCGACCCCATCGACTATAAGAAGCAAATGGAGTTCGGCCGCAAACTCGCCACCGCCGTGACCTTAGCCTGGGACAAGCTGGAGGCCGACCAAGCCGAGGCCAAGCGAGTCTCCGCCCTGAAGGACAAGCGCATCGAGGAATTAACGCAGGAGGTCGTCCGCGTTAAACAGGAAGCCAGTAATAACATCTGGACGCTGACGGGCGCGGGCCTCGCCGTGATCGGTGCGCTGACGACCGCCTTCATGGGGCCGCGTATCGGCATCCCGCTGCTGCTCTGCGGAGCCTTCTGCGGTTCCGTCCCTTTCATCATCGACTCGCCCTACTTCGAATACATCGCCGGCGGGACGCTCCTGGTCTGCTCCGGCCTCGGCCTCTGGTGGCTGGCTGATAAAGTCCGCGACTCGGTGAACGCCAATCCCCGCAAGGATGCGGAGATTAACCCCGCCCAATCTCCGCACGACGATGTCCCGCCGCAAGCCTAAGCCAGTCAAGGTCGTCTGGCGCAAGTTAGGCCGCGAGCGTGCATGGGGTCAGGCCACCATCGGCGACGACCTCATCGAGATTGACCCCCGCCTCGGTGCGAAGCGTCAGCTCGAAGTCCTCTGCCACGAGCAGGTCCATCTGCTTTTCCCCGGCCTCTCCGAAGGCGATGTGGACAAGGCCGGCAAAGCCCTCGCCAAGATGCTCTGGGCTCAGGACTACCGCCGCGTCCTCCTGAACCCGAACGCCAAGCCTCCCCGCATCTCGTGAGCGCCGCCCCCTTCAACCCCGAGGACATCCCGAAGGAGGTCAAGGACGGCCTCGTCGCCTCCATCCTTGGTGGCCTCGCGATGACGGCCCGCCTGCTGCTGTCCACCGAACCCGTATCCCTGGGCTGGGTCGTGCGCCGTGTCTGTGCCGCCGCGATCACTGCGGCCTTAGTCGGGTATGCCATTCAGGAGCACATCCAAAGCCCGGGCCTGCGGATGGGCGTCGTCGGTGCGGCAGGCTACGCGGCCCCCGAGTGTCTGGACTATCTGCTCAAGTATGTGAAAGCACGCGGAGAGAAGGAAGTCGCCGCGGTCGTCGGCAAACCCTCCAAGCCCCATGGGAAAGGCAAAGCCATCAAGCCAACAGCCAAGCGGGGGAAGTAACCTCGTCTTGGCGGTCTGCCTGCTCACGGCCTTCGCGGGCCTGTCGGCGTTTGCGTCCGCCTACATCGCCGGGGTGGTCCTCGACCTGCTCCAATCCCGAGACGCCCTGGTCATGATCGTGACGGACGCGGGCATCAAGTCGGACTCGGTCAGCGTCGAGCAGGGTCTCTCAGCTGCGACCCTTGCGCTGAAGGCCGTCCGCGACCTTGGCTGGGCCTTGGCCGTGGGGTGCCTAGGGGTAGGGGTGGCGGTCTTCATACGCTCCCGCCGTCAAAGCGTCTCCTAGGGCAAGCCAGAGGGGTCTATTAGCCCCTTGACAGGGCGGGCTAGGGTGGCATCTTGTACCTATCCGGCGAGGGGTACGCTCATCATGGCGGGCCTTTATGACCTGGGGGCTTAAAATCCTAGACCCTTGAATGAGGGTCGCAGGGTTTGTTGGGAAAGGTGCTTGACGAATGTGGAACAGTCCGCCAAGGTCATTGACGCACCACCAAACACATGAAGTCCCTCATCGCCCTCACGTTCATCATCATCTTCGGCTGGCTGGCCGTCGTCACCTTCTTCGGTCCCGAACTGTACCGCGCCATCAACGGCCCTGAGCCGGTCAAGCCCAAGGCCGTCATCCGCCGTCACCGCTAATCTCCCACCACCATGCCCAACGCCCACCACCCCTACACCGACCACCTCACCTTCGCCGGTCGGCCTATCCCCCTCAAGCGACCCATGGCCGTCTATGCCGCAAACCGCTTGCAGGCCATCCTCCCGCAGATCGCCGCGCTCAACGCCGCCGGCAAAACGCAGGCCGATGCCGCCGCCGCCCTCGAGACCACGGTCTGCACCCTGCGGATGTGGCTCGACATCACCGGCACGACTTGGGTCAACCTCAAGCGCCGTGGCCCTTACAACATCAAGAAGTAAGCCCATGCGTCCCGCTACGTCCAACACAGTGGCCGCAATCAAGATGCGCTACCACTACGCCGCGAACAAGGAGCAGTGCAAAGCCCGGTGCTATGCCTGGCGCGCCGCCAACCGCGAGAAATACAACGCCTACCAGAAGGCTTACGTCGCCGCTAACTTGGAGAAGCATAAGGCCGCCATGGCCGACTACTACCAGCGCAACAAGGAACGCCTCAAGGCCCAAGCCAAGGCGTGGCAGGCCGCCAACCCGGAGAAGTGGAAAGCCATCCAGCTCCGCTCCTACGAACGCCGCAAGGCCCGCCTCGCCGCCCTTTCCCATGCCTGACCCATCCCACCGCCCCTACAAACCCATGACCATCATCCGACCCAACGACAAGCCCGCCCTCTGGTGGCTCTTCCCCTGGAGCTACGCCCGCACCCTGCACACCGCCGCCAACGCCCTCCGCGCCCTCACCGATCGGCAGGAGCGCGCCCTCGATATGCAGGCGCACATCATCGTCGACCAGTCCGAGGAAATCACGAACCTCCGGCAAGAGGTCACGCGCCTCGCCAGTTCCCGCGAGCACTGGATTGCCAAGCATGACCGGGCCTACGCCGTGGCTATGCACAACGAGCGCGTCATCGCCGAGATGGAGAACCGCATCCGATGAGTTCCTTCAAGCACCTCGACGGCATGGTCGCCCTGCTCTCCGAGATCTACGAGATTAACGAGCGCGTCATGTGCGGGGACATCTGCTCCGCTAAGACCGCCATCGCCTCGAACCGGATGAAGAAGCTGCTCAACCACTACCACGAAGCCCTGCACGAGGACGGGGCAAGCAAGGTCTCGCTCCAGGCTTACGTCGCCGCCGGCGGCTGGGTCGGCATCACCTACTCCTACGAGGTAGACGGCTTCGAGGTCGCCGGATCACAAGTCCCGAGACGCGTATGAGCGAACCGAAACGATACACCGATCTGCAAGTCTGGGAAGCCCTCCATTTTGCTGGTTCGACAAACGGATGGATTCGCTGGGAGGACTACGCCCGCCTCAAGGCCGAGGTCGAGCGGCTCCGTGCCTCTTCCTTCGTGACCGCCGTGCCTGTCGAGCAATACGAGCGAGTCGTCAAGGCCGGGGATGCGATGGCTGATTGGATGGACGAACTTGGTTCACCGAGAGCCGTCCCATTCATCATGGACTGGAACGCAGCCAAGGAGGGCAAGGGCCAGCTATGACCCTAAACCAGCGCTTCTCCGTCGTCGCCCTGCTGCTGCTCGGCCTCAACGCCCAAGCCAAGACCGACGCGGCCTTCCTCTCCGCCGTGGCCGCAGTCGAGTCCGGGCACAACCGCAAGGCCATCGGCAAGGCCGGTGAACGCGGGATGTATCAGGTCGGCAAGGAGGCATGGGACGACGCCTCCGCCCGCCTCAAGGCCGAGGGCCATTACTTCTTCCCCTGGTCGAAGTGGCGCGACGCTACCGCTCAGGACATGGTCGCCGCCTCGCACCTCCGCTGGATCAGGTCGAACTTCCACCGCATCGGGATGACTAACCCGACCCCCGAACAGATGGCCCTAGTCTGGAACGTCGGCTGGACCGCCGCCCGCGAGAGGGCCTTTCGGCCCAACGACTACGCCTTCCGCGTGGCCAATCTTTTCCGCTTGTCCCCGTATCCTCGTTAAAGAGTCTTTACCAATGGCATCCCTCCTTGTGGCAATCGACCCCGGCGTGAACGGAGGCATCGTCTGGTCAGTCGACGGCGACCCTGTCGAGTGCGCTAAGATGCCCGCGTCTGATGTCGAGGTCTGCCAACTCCTCGCCGATCTCAGCTGCAAGGCCAAGGACGCGGAACTCTTCCTCGAGGAGCCGCCCCTGTTCGCCGGCAAGAACATCCCCGGCTCCGCCATCGGCAAACTGATGTGGAACACGGGCGTCCTTTACGGCGCCGCCGTCGCCATGGGCTGGAAGATTCACCGCATCCGCCCCGCTATCTGGCAGAAGGCCCACACCTGCGGCACGAAGGGCGAACTGACCACGACCCAGTGGAAAAACAAACTCAAGGCACGCGCTGCCGAACTCTTCCCCGCCGTCGACGTCACCCTCTGGAACGCCGACGCCCTCCTGATCTACGACGCCGCCACCCGCCGCGTCATCAACTAATCTCCCATGAAGAAAGACCCGAAACTCCCCGCCGACTACCGCATCATCGCGGACTCGTCATACATCGTATTACCTGACCAGAAGGTCGCCCGCTTGCTGACCCCGACTGTCCGCAACGGCGTGACCTATTACAACCTCTTCGTCCCTGGCTATACCCGGATGTCCCTCGCCGACATCGAGGCCACCATCAAGGCCGGCGAAGTCGCCAAGGCCAACGAGCCCAACAAATAATCTCCACCATGAGCACCCAGCCCAAAACCCAAACCGCCACTGGCTCCCTCGTCGCCGCGCTCGCTGAGCTCGACAACGTCAAGGCCAACAAAATCAACCCCGCCTTCAAGGCCAAGTACGTCTCCCTCGACGCGCTGCTCGACGCCATCAAGCCGGTGCTGCTCGACCACGACCTCGCCCTGATCCAGACGCTCGTCAGCGAAGACGGCAAGGTCGGCGTGTCGACCGCCTTCCTCCACGCGTCCGGCGAACGCTTCGACTTCGGCAAACTGATGGTGAAGGCCGATGGCCTCACCGCCCAGCAGATCGGCGGCGCCTTGGGATTGGCGGTACTGGTGATGGTCGCCAACGCCGCGCGCGGCACGCAGGCGGCAACCAGCCCTGATGCGTTGCAGGGCATGGTCAATGCACAGTACGGCGCCGCGCTGTTCGCCGCGCTCGGCGTGGTGATCGCGCTGGGCCTGCGCCCGACGCCGGTAGACTCGGCAGCGACTGCCTGCCTGAGCACCGACGCATGATCGAACTGTTGGACCTGCAACAGACCCTGCATGCCTTCGCTGTCTGCAACGATGACGATGAGGTGTGGAACGCCTTCGGCTGGGTGATGGCCAGCAACGAGGACCTGCTGGCTGCGCGGTTGTGGTTGCCGTCATCCAGTGATGAAGCGCTGGATGACGACGGCGAGCGATCGGCCGCTTCGGCAGCGATGGGGCTGTTCCCGTATCTTGAACCGGCCACGTTTGCCGACGTGCTGGATGTGCAGAAGCGGCAACGCCCGCTGTCGTCGCTGCAGGACTACGCGCAGGCACTGGCCTACTACGCCGAGTACGACGCGTTCCAGCAGGTCGAGGGTATCGACGAGGCCCTGGGCGAAGCGGGTGCTGAGGAACAAGCGGAGGCGCGCGAGGCAGGGGTGGGCGCAGGCATCTTCGCTTCCTTCGATCTGACGCTGAAGGCGTGCCCGGAGGGGCAGATCAAAGCCGCAGCGCAGCGCGTGGCGCGCCTGATGGAGATTCCGGTGGGCGAGGCGCTGGCACGCTGCCGTGCGTTGCCGCTGGTCCTGGGTGAAGCGCTGGATCGTCGCCGCGCGCAGGCGATCAAGGATGATTTCGAAGCGATCGGTGCGACCGTGCAGGTGCACGGGTTCAAGCCGTTCCCGTGGATGGATGCGCCCGTATTGCGGTAGTGGC
>OFRA01000105.1_pt1 | contig 20855 bp, 36 predicted proteins | sample 1543001 | NCBI WGS metagenome assembly OFRA01 (sample SAMN07774221, study PRJEB24372) | wastewater metagenome | isolation source: Lake Maggiore Verbania | place: Italy: Verbania | collected 2015-12 | reverse complement strand
TCTGCTGGAGCGCCGCCGTCAACGTGCGGCGTAATCTCACCGCCCGGCGGCAGCTTAGTAATGATGCAGCGGCCAAGCTGGACGCCGTTGACGCGGTGGATCAGGTCTAGCACCATGCGGCGCAGCGACGGCAGCCGCGCCCACGCAGGATACTCAACCGTCTGGATGTCGTTAATAACACCATCAGGCGTGTCAGGGATTGCGTTAAACCACAGCCAAATGTCGCTAACGTCTGCGTGAGCGGTGTCAGGATGGCTGGTGCGAAGCGTATTCTGATCCCACAACTCTGGCTGCGTGACTAACTCCCGTAGGACGGAAGATGTATTTAGCCCGTCAGCAATGCGTAGGAAATTTTGCATTAGCTAATCTCGCGTCCAGACGCGCGCAGATTGACTGCCGCTGCTGCTGACGCAAGCGTAGAGACAAACCCGCCAGACGGCAGGGTGTGGCCTACGATTTCAGGAAAGGTGTATGTCTCGCCGGGTTGCAGCGTCCGCGTCTTGACGATCAGGTTGCTGTTGCCCGTGGCTTCGCTAACCGCTGCCAAGTTGACGCTTACGTTGACCATGCCGCTGCTGAAGTTAGTAGCCGTGAACTTGTCAATGATAGTCGTGGTGCTGCTTGGCGACACATACTGCACTGTCTGCGCGTTTTCCATATTCTTGGCAGGGATGATGTTTGCTGCGATAATTGGCATGGGCCTATCCTATCAGGTTACGTTGCCGGTGACGTAGAAGGTTTCAGTGCCGACGCACTGCACTGTAGCTACGCCGTAGGCTGCGATGGTGCGGCTGCCTGTGGTTGCAGTGCCGCCAAGCCGTAGCGTCGTTCCAGCGCCTTGTGTGAGCGTCACGGTGCTGGCGCTGCTGTTGACCACATAAAACATATTTCCTGCTACGAACACTCCCGATGGGATTGTCGTGGTTGCAGAAACGTACAGATGCTTACCATCGTCTGAAGCGGCAGCCGTAGTGTTAAGGCTTTGCGGGACGCTGCGGTAACCAACAGTATACGGCGTACCAACAGAATCGTTGACAGTTGACGCCGAAGCCAGACCTGTGATGGTCTTGTTTGTCAGCGTCTGGGTGGCTGTCAGGTAGACGCCGTTTGTCACTGTGCCAGCGTTACCCGATATGTCGCCGGTGATGGTGGACGTTGTGATTGTGACGCCGCTGATCGTACCGCCGGTAATAGCCACGTTGTTGGAGTTCTGGCTGGTGATGGTGCCGTAGGTCGCAATGTTATCGACGGACCATTGCAGCACGTCAGTCGCGCTTTCCAAAACTACCTTGTAGCTGGAGGCGGTAGAGAACCACAGGTTACATTCGCCGCGGGAATCCAGAATAACTGGGTTGGTGTTGGGTGTAACCCCTGACGCGTCAGTGTACGTCTGCAACGGCGTTGTCGTACCGGCTGCATAGGTATAGACCTTGCCGCCGACCAACGGGCTACCGTTAGCATCGAAGAATTGTGCTTTAGGTTGTTGAGCAAGAACAGTCATAGCTAGGCCTCAATTAAAGTTATCAGTAACCGTCAGGATGACGGACGGAATTGCGGGGGCAGGAGCGGCAGCAGCCACGGCAACAATTTGGCAGCCTGTATCATCAGTAGAAAAAACCAGTTCAAAATAATCACCAGCGTTTAGCTTTACCACATAATTCCATGCGGCGACAACTACCGCGCTACTTCCGGCTAAAGTTGATTTTCTTGCAGAGTTTGCTACATTGACACCATTCACTCTGTACCAAATAAAAACATTTCCTGTGCCGACGCTGGCTTTGATAAGTTGCGCGGAAAACTGAAAGTTGTAAGTGCGTATGCGGTCCACAAACACTTGCGATGTAGTTGCGCCAATGTAGACGCCATCAGTTATATCTGTGGTGTTAAACGTAATTGGATACGCTGTGTTGATGACGGCAGCAGTCTGCGTAGTGGTGTCGAAGAACGCGCCGTTGCGGTTATCTTCAAGTTGCGGCGTATACAGTGGGGCCAAGTCTTGCCCAAAAGACGAACTTGCTGCCGAGTTAGCTTGACCGCCGCCAGTTATAGTAAAGAGGTTAAACAGATACCTGTACCACTCACGCGTCACCGTACCGTCTGCCACGTCCGTAATCGGGACGCGCGACGCAGGGATACGGGTGAGTAAGTCGTTAGGCATTTGTGCCGCTCAGTTGCAGTTCAGCGCCGGTCAGGTAAATACGGACAGGATCACTGCCAGACACTTCGTAGACACGGTCGCGCAGCTTCAGCGTCATGCCAAGCCGGCGCCATATGACGCGAGTGCCAGTTGCGCCTATCTTGCCCATAGACGCCCAGTGTTCGTTGGACCATGTATGGCCGCCATCGTCGGACCAGCGGAGCATGGCTTGCGGATCACTTCCTTGGCCGTCGTTCAAGCCAACGCCTGTTTCGCACTCAAGCTGCAAGCTGTGGTTTGCTGTACGTGTGAGATTGTTCTGGCCTGTCGGCAGCGCGCGCCACGACCGCAACCAACGCTGCGCTATATCGTTGTCCGCAAAAACATTTAGCTCAAACGTGTAGATGTTGCCGTTAGCGTAGTCGCCGACGATGATATTGCCTTGGAAGTTACACTGGCAGTTGCTGCGATGGCGTGAGAACGCACCGCTGACGCCAGAAGGTGTAAGCGGCAGCACCGTGTAGAACGCGCCGGAGTAAAACGATTCGGCTTCAAACGCGCCTTCAACCGGCGCAATGGCAGAGTAAGATGACCGCTGGTGCCATGCGCCAGTAGCAGCGTCGTACACCCAAGTTTCGTCTGCGGACGGAAACGAAATAACGTAGAACGCATGGCCGTCCTGCTGGTAGGTGTAGCCGACCGCGTCGCTCATATCTAGATAGTTTTGGATTTGCCATTCAATCGCGTGCGTTGATATGCGCTGCGCGTTATAGCCCGCCGCACGGTAAATGACGCCTTGGCCGCGCGCGTCAGCGCCCAGCCAGAACACGGTGTTGTCCATCTTGGCGATGGAGTACGGCGCAGCACAACCGATTTCGTTGAACGCGCCTTGGATCGGTGACAGCGGAAAGTCTAGTCCGCCGGAGTTGTACCAGACTTCAGTGGAGTCAGTGCCAAACACCCAGCATTCGCGGTGGTCTACTAGTATGCCAACGACGCCGTCAGGGCTACCTTCGGCGCTGGCAAACTCTAGCGGGTCAATCTGGAATCCGTCAAAAAGCTGCGTCACCCAAAGTTTCTGGCTATCTGGTTCGTTAAACACAAAATAGCCGTCCAAGTATGCAACGGTAACCGCGCCGGGGAAGTCAGGGTCGGTGATTTGCGTAAACGTGTTAGTTGACTCGTCGTAGATATATGAGTCAGGATTGCAGGCGAAGAAAATTTGATTGCCGTTGTCGGCGATGGACACAGGGCCAGTGCCGGTTACGTCGCCCAGCTTGACAGGTGTTCCGGTCAGGCTTGACAGTTTGTAGACTTCAAACCCAGACACGACGTAAAAGTCATCGCCTTGCGTTTGGTGCGCCCACAGCCCGCGGATCGGTCCATCGCCTATGGTCTGCTGAAGCTGCAAGCCGGGGCAACGCTGGATAAACGCCGGCTCTATGCCGCCTTCTGGCACAGCTTCGGGAAACAAGTTTACCATGCGTGCGTTGGCAGCGTTTACTGAACGGGCCACATACGCGCTGCCGAGTATTGGGCTTTTCATGGTGCTTTCACCCTTGACGCCAGCGTTAAAGTGTTACATGAAAGCACCAAAGGAGTGATGATATGCTTACCTATGAACGTCTTGAAGAATTGTTTATTTGCGATCCGGCTGCGGGCGTGTTGCGCTGGCGCGTCAAAACTAATCGCCGCATAGTGGTTGGCAGCGTCGCTGGAACCATAAATGACTTTGGATACCGCGTGATCCGCGTTGATGGTCAACGCTATCGGGCGCACAGATTGATTTGGTTTTACGTAAATGGTGAATGGCCGAAAAATGATATTGACCACATTAACGGAAACCCAGACGATAATAGGTTGGAAAACTTGCGCGACGTTACGACCGCTGAAAATATCCAAAACCAAGTTGCCGCGCACAAACGCAACCGTTCTGGTCGGCTCGGCGTAACCAAACGAAAGAACGGTTTTGAGGCGCGTATATGCGCGCACGGCGTAACTGAAAGTCTGGGCCTGTTTGACACGGCGCAAGCCGCGGAAGCGGCGTATATCAAGGCTAAACGTGTCCGGCATAGCGCGCCGCGTCATTAGTAGTTTCCTGCGAAAATGTTATACCGCTGGCGAGATGCAATAAGGCTGTATGGCATCGACATGATGTCATCAGGGTTGTTGATGCGCTTCAGGTTGCGCTTGGAATACATAGCTATGCGCTGGACTTGTGGCGACGGTTCTTCGCCAAACTCAGGTGCTAGTTCGCACGCTAGGTTATAGCGGAACGCACGCAGATAGCCGGGCGGGAACGAAAGGACTGTGTCAAGCGTTGCCGGCTGTGTCAGTTCTTCAACCGAAATGAAATGCCACTCCAGATCGCGCGTTGGGCGCGGGTAGATAAACATTTCAATGTCAGGATACGTCATGTTGGTAAAGATAACTTGCGGGAACGTAGAGGACACGGTCTTGACCGCGATGCCATCATACTGCTGCTGGTTAATCATTTTGATGCCGTAGCTAACGCCAGTGCTAGGGTCTTTGAAATATGTGGCGTCATCCAACAAGATAGGACGGTTGCCGACAAAGTCGCCAGTTGGCCCAAGCGTGCGGCTAAGTGTGGCAGCGGGCCATGTGAAGACTTGGTCTTGTGTCGAGAAGACAGCGAGGCGCTCAGTGTTCCAGCTATCAATCATCTGGTTCATGGCGCGCAGTGCGTCCTGCGACGTTTCAGCCGATGGAGTTTCGCCTTCTGCCAGAACACCTAGAAGTCTAAGCGAACCGTTGATTGTTTCACCAGCCGTAGCCATGCCAAAATCCCCATAAAATTTTTAAAAATGGACGGCCCGAAAGCCGCCCAAATTAATTACGCACAGTGAATAATAGCAAAATTAATTACTATTGCTTCTGACAGCGTACCGCCAGAAATGTTACGTAGCGTGATGCTGACAGTGCCTGTACCCAAAGAGTTTGCAAACACGTTGTACGATCCAGCGGTTGCTTGACCACCAGAGATAGTCAGAATAACAGTGTCATTTGCAGAAATGAAGCTGTTGTTCAGCGTGAACGTAGCGTTAGTGGCAGTAGCCAACGACGCGGCGTCCATTGTAATACGGCCAGCCGGCTTGTTCAGCGTAACTGCTGTTGACTTGCTGGTAGCCTGCGTAACCGTACCCTGTGCTGCGGCGGTGTAGCCGATTTGCTCATCAGCCAAGACATATTGTGCGCCAATAATGTCTTGGTCGAGGAAGGCAACACCAATAGATTTGTTGTTAGCCATTGATTTTCTCCTGAAAAGGATGCCCCGACCGAAGCCGGGGCAAACCTATTAGCCAGCAATACGGTACAGGTTGTACGTAGTGTCGCTTGTTTTAACAGCGCGGAACAATACGCTCTTAGATGCAACGCCTGCGCCTGAACCAACCAAGGTCCAGCCGGTGCCTACTACGATAGTAGGAACGCCGGTGCTGGTAGCAACCAAAGAAATGTCAAAAGATGAATTAACTTTTGCGCTGCTGAAGTCGGCGTTGACAAGTGCAACCGTAGGAAGCGTGATGTCTGCCGTGCTGGCTGAAGTGTAAACAACCAGACCGCCGGCCAATTCGGCAGTGGTCAGAGTAGCCGCTGCGGTAAGTGCAGTCGGGATAGCTGAAACACCAAAAGTAATTTCGCCGAGATTGCCGTCACCAACTTGGTAACCGCCAGCGCCATTAGGTAAAGTAGGCATAGTAAAAATCCTTAAAAATAGTTGGCCCCCGGCGAACCGAGGGCCGTGTTAGATTAACCCCACATCCGAACAGCCATCTGTGGACGGATTGTGCTGTAACCGTACAGAACGTCAATACGGCAAGGCAGACGGTCGTTGTTGATGTCGTACTGACGAACAACGCGCAAGCTGATGCCGTTATGCACCTGACGCGAAGCCATATCTACACCCTGTGGGAGCAGAAGATCGGCGGTTGCGAAGGTGATAGCGTCCTTGTGGTATACAAGGTTCTGCGGATATGCCGTTGAAGCCGTACCAACAAAGATAATTGCCTTGGCGTTGCCGGGCAGTGTGTTGACGGTAGCAAGTGCCTGCGTAGCCGAATAGATCGGTGCAACAGTAACGTTACCAGCGCCTGCGCCGCTGAGTGTGACATCAGCAGTTGCAACAAACTGGAACAACGAACCAGTGCTTTCACGGGTCTGTGGGTTAACGCTGAAGCAGTCAGCTACAGTGAAAACGTCGCCAGCCTTAACGGTTGCCGATGCGCCAGCGCCAGTGATGGCGATGGTGGTTGCACCTTCAGTAGTAACAGCCGCCGAAGTCGTGCCGCCAGTTGCAGTACGCGAACCAGTGGTGAACTGCTTGATGGACTGCGACATATTGATTTCGTCGTAGCCAAGTACGCCTGTACCCATCATGCCGTTCTTGAACTGCTTGCTGATCGTGTCGGTTGGGTTGAATAGACCCTTCAGACCTTCAACCAAACCAGCGTTAGCGGCTGGGTTAACAGTTGCATAGCGTGGCGACATTACAGCAGCGTTTTCGTTGAGCTTCTGCTGTGCAGCAAGAAGAACAGCCGAAGTAGCTGGCGTAGTGCCGGGCGTGCCGACAGTGTTACCGATGGTCAGATACGAGTTTGCAACGTCAGCGTCGATGCTGGCAGCAAGCTGCGAGATACGTGGCTTGAGAACGCGGTCTGCGAAATCGTCAAGCTGCATCGTCAATTCAGCAGTCGTGAAGTTGACGCCGATGTGCTTCTGGGTGGAAACAGCAAGAGTTGTGAACTGCTCGTTGTCATCCTGTACCTGAAGGGCTGCGCCGTCAGTTACAAGCGCACGGTCTGGAAGACGGATACGCAGGGTTGAGCCAATTTTAGCACCTTCGACAGCAAAGCTATCGTCGTACTGGCGGTTTACGTTACGTGTCAGCACAAGGTTATTCTCTAGAATTTCTAGAGCCTTCCGCGTGATCATATCAATTGTTAAAATCGAGTTAGACATGGTAATAATCCCAAATTATCTGTTGCGTTGTGCCTCGTACTTCTTGATCTGCCGCATACGTTCTGCTTCGATCCATTCCGACGTAGTCATTGACTTAGTCGAACGAGGATCAGTTGTGTCAAACTGGTTTGACCCAGTAGAACGTGCTGTGACAGGCGCAATCGGAGCCGGGGCGTTTGAAGTTCTTTTAACCGGCGGATTTGAGGACAATGAAGCCTCAAGTTTTCCAATTTCTTTTGCCTGCAAAATTGGCGCTAGACGGGCGATACGATCAGCTTCTTTCGGATTAGAGCCGAGATAATATAGAACGTCTGGGCCTGCGTCTGACGCTTGGATGCTTTGCGCCATGAAATCTGTAATCGGAAGGTTAGGATTGTATGCGACTTGTTCAAAGTCATCATATTTGTCCCGCGCCGCCTCTTCTAGATCATGGTAGGCATCCTGCATTTCAGCTTGCTGACGGGCAGTATCTCGCCGTGCCAGCAATTCTTCAGCTTTACGTTCGGCCAAAACCTCTGCGTAATCTTCATAAGTCTCAAATTGATCAGGGGTAATATCATAGCCTGCTTGTTGGCGGGCCTGTACTTCCTCTGCTCTTTGAGCCTGTTCGCGCTCCCATTTGCGCTGTTCTCTTGCGAGGCGCTTGCCAACAATTGCGTCAAGTTCTTCTTGTGTGAAGGACTTATTTGCTTCCTGTTCAGCAGGCGTTTCCGGCGTCGTGTTTTCTACAGGCTCGATTGCTGCCGTGGCTTCGAGTTCTGGCGCGGAGGCATCCGCTACGTTGGGGACTGTTTCGTCCATGTTTAACTCCTATGGAGTTCCTGATGTGCCGCACCAGTACGGTTTTCTGAGTAAGGTTTACTCGTAAAAAATGCTTGCCTTGGGTGTTGTGCCGCCAAGAACGACATACAAACCCTTGCTAAAACCTACGCCACCATCGTCGCCGGTAAACGTATAGAGTCCGGGGGTAGCTGAAGTAAAAGTGTTTAAGATAATTGGATCGCTGGTGGACGCCGTTGCGCTGTCATAAACAGCGACAGTTGGAACGGTACCTGAAGATACAAAAATACCCTTCAGTTTACCAAGACCAACCTTGACTTGTGCGGTAGCACTCAAAGATACAAAAGTAGCAGCCATATGTATTATCCTAAGCCAAAAATTTCAATTTGTACAAGGTTGAATAATACAACCCAAAAATCTCGTCGATAATGTTTTGCAAGGGGGTGCAATCCTTATCAACGACTTTATACCGCATTTCCTCAAGTTCGTCTACCTGACCTTCAAGAAACGCAACAATATTGTTTGTCTTCTTAGCTGACATAAGCGAAATAGGACCGATTAGGCCATATTTGCCCTGATAGGCTTCGGCAAATTTGTCAGCCAAGTCAATCACTTCATCATAAAAAGTGTTTAAGGCAGAGTGCTTGGCAAAGCTGCGTGTGTTCAGGTGCGTCGAATGGGCTACATCGCGCGCGAGAAACAATGTACCTACAAAGTCAGCGCATTTCATGATGATGGTCCTTGAGGCCAGATTACAGCAAACGGATTAGCTTGATCAGTTACGTCGCGTAAGGCTTGACGGTATGTAGCCCATGCAGCAGCGTCTACAGGCGCGTCAGGTAGCTGCGTCCAATCTGAAACAACCAACAGCCTGTTACGTTCAGCGCGTATGACATCCCATTGCGCTCCGACCTTTTCGGCTGACTCGTCTGCGCTGAGGTCTGACACAATGTAGTTCTGTGTCCATACGCCGTCGATCAGCAACGCTGGGCCTTCTTCAAGGTGTTGTGTGGCTGCATCGTGATATGGCGGTGTGATAATCTGTTTCTTGTGTACGCCAAAGTGCGTTACCTGTTCTTCAGTCAGACGGCGGGCATAGCAATAGTTGTCCGCATCCCACTGCGTCGGCTCTACATCAAAGATGTGCCGTATGAAGGTGTCGCCTTGGGCTTGGACATACCACATTATTCTGCTTCCTTTGCTTCCCGCTTGGCGGTTACACGTACAACAGCCGCATCGTATGCAGCTTGGTCTTCGATCTGTTCTTTTAGCGCCGACATGATTGCAACTACGTTGCCCATTTGTTTGCGCGTATCATTAAGTCTTTCAGCTACGTTAGCTGCAAACTCATTGTCTGTAGCTTTTGCCAACAGATGTTCAAAGTTTTTGCGGTCAAAATCATAATGAAAATGTTCAACCTCGCGGGCGTACACAGCGTCCGCAAGAGTGTCGTATTTGTAATTGTCGCTGAGTTGTGTGTAAATCATGGGTGTTCTTTTCTATGAGGTGGTTGTAAAGGCTACGCTATCGCCCGTGCCCGTAGGCAGCGTAGCTGGATTGGTGTATTTAGTGCCAAAGCCAGTACCGGCGTTCCAAGGGTATGCTGAGATAAAGGGTGTTGTAGCGTGCGCTACCGCAACGGCATCCCCCGCAGGCGAAAAGGCTACGCCGTTGCCGTTGCCGGTAGGTACTGTAGCTGGATCGGCGTATTTAGTGCCAAAGCCAGCGCCGCTCCACGGGTACGCGGTAATTCGGGGTGTGTTGGCGTGCGATACAGCAATAGAAGTTCCAGCAGGATTAAACGCTACACCAAAACCAGTGGCTGCTGGTAGTGTAGCAGGGTTGGTAAACTTAGTGCCAAAGCCAGCGCCGCTCCACGGGTATGCTGTAACAAAGGGTGATACAGTGTGTGCTACAGCGATAGCATCGCCAGCAGGGCTAAACGCAACGCCGCTGCCGGTGCCGGTAGGCAGCGTAGCTGGATTAGTGTATTTAGTACCAAAGCCAGTGCCAGCGTTCCACGGGTAAGCAGAAATGAAGGGTGATATGGCGTGCGCTACAGCGATAGCATCACCAGCAGGACTGAACGCAACGTCGTTGCCAATGCCCGTAGGCAGAGTAGCAGGGTCGGTATATTTGGTACCGAAGCCAGTGCTGACGCTCCACGGGTATGCGGTGACAAAGGGCGATGTTTGATGCACTACAGCAATAGAAGTACCCGCAGGGTTGAACGCTACGCCGTTGCCAATATCCGGAGGTAGTGTAGCTGGATTGGTGTATTTGGTACCAAAACCGCTTGCGCTCCACGAGTATGCTAAGATGTAGGGTGTAGCACTGCTTGCTACCGCTATTGCATTACCCGCAGAACTAAACGCTACGCCAAAACCTTCGTTTGTTGGTAATGTAGTTGGGTTGGTGTATTTAACGCCAAAGCCTTCGCTATTCCACGGGTAAGTCGTAATGTACGGCGATACGTCGTGTCCTACCGCTATAGCGTAAGGCGCAAGGGCGTTGCCTGTTTGATATAGATAGTTTGCCATCCACTTAGTCGCAGTGACTTTAATTGCCATAAGAGTGTTATTTGCAGCCACTACAAGTTCGCCTGTAGTACCGCCGCCGAAAACCAACGTATTACTATTAATAGCTACATTGACCGCAGTACCGCCGTTTTCAACGGTAAACAGCACCACAGTTCCAATTGGAAACGCGACGCTGGCGTTCGCAGGGATGGTGTATGTGCGGCGCGTTGCATCCGACGCAGGGTGGAATATCTGCTTGCCTGCATCACCCAGAACCAGCGTGTAGTTTGCTGTTTGGATGTTTTGCGTAAAAGCCACGCCGCTTGTTGACGCTAACGACACCCATGTTGTGCCGTTGCTGGTCAAAAGGTTACCTGTAGTACCGGGAGCAACCGCTTGCACCGCGCTAGTACCGTTTCCTAACAAAACATTGTTAGCTGTAAGTGTTGCTAAACCTGTGCCGCCCGACGCAACTCCAAGTGCGTTAGTAAGCGTTGTAGTGCCTGTGACGGCAAAGTTATTAGGTATAGTGACATTGCCCGCAGACGTTACGGAGATTGGCAGTTCCTGCACATTGCCAGCGCCAGACGTATCGCGGCCAAGCACTTTACCGGCAGCCGCTGTCAATACGTGTTCTTGGTTCCAGTTGGACGGCTGGACAAGCGTTGCGTCGGCGCTGTCAGTTTTAGCAGACGTAAAGGTATGTTTGAGGCTTATGGTCATTCCATCATTCCTTCAGGCGGCATCTCAGGCATGGCGCCCATTTCTGGCATTGGTTGCTGTTGAGGCATTTCTTCGTTCATTTCGGGTTGCTCACGCATTTCTGGTGATCCGCTAATCAAATCACCTGTATCCAATGCGCCAGCAATCGTCCCCATGACAATATCCTGAATTTGCTCTTCTGTCATCCCTGCTTGCATCGCGCTGATACGTTTTGTTTCCGCGTCGTAGGCGTCTACCTGTGCCTTGTATTCCTTGATGTCTACTTCACGCTTCGCAACGTCTGCCTGCACACCTTCGATAATATCGACCATGCGGTTCAGTTCTTCAGCCATAACTTCCATTTGCTGCTGTGCAGCAGCCATTTCAGGTGACTCATCGCCTGTAGCAAGTACCTTGGGATCAAGGATTTTCTTGAACCGCTCTGCCATTTCCTGCGCGCCGGGCCAATCCATGTTCTTAATGAACAAATCGCCTGCAACAGCCCAAAGTTGTGGGTTGGATTGCAGAATCTGGCTCATGGCATCAAGTGCTTCTTGACGCTTGGTCATGTAGCCGGGGCCAGTAGTGACCATAACGTCGTATGTACCAACGCCGGGGTTGTAAATCTTTTCGATCAGACCGCCGGTTTCTTGGTCACGCACTTCACGTACAGCTTCTTCCTGCGCTGGGTCCATTTTGACCATGCTGACTTCGCCATCCGCACCAATGATGCGTGCGATGCGCTGTGTGTCGTAGATTTTAGGGATCATATCGACAATTTGGCGTGTGATGTAGCGAATTGCCCGCGCAAGGTTGTCAACGTAGTGATACGTGCCAACATCGCCCTGTTTTTCGCGTGCGACAATAGCTTTTGCAGACCGTTCGTTGCCTTGCTGGCCCAGCGACGCATCATATTGGCCTGTTGTGGCCTTGATGTCCTCTCCAGCGCCCATTTTAGCCTGTATCAGACCTGTTTGTGGCAAAGGTGGCTGTGCGCGCATAGGCAGCGGGAGAACGCCTCCAGCGCCGTCTGTAACGTCTGGGTTGACTTCCAAATACGGCCAGTTGGTCGTGTTGGCAGTCTTCCACTGGTTTTCGTAGCCTTCAAATTGGCCGCCGTAACCGATAAATGGCGCTTTAGGTGCCAACGCAAGCATTTCTGCCTCTTGGCTGGTCCAGTAGTTGTACATACGCTGGGCATCTTTGGCATTACGCACAAGCCCAGAGATGTATATCTGTCCGTCAACTTCCCATTCGTTGCCAATTACGCGCACGACAGGGATATATTTGCCTGACCACTCGCGCTCATCAAGAATGTCAAAGCCATTGGTCTTCATCCACATGACTTTTTTACGGTCTACTTTGCGTGTGCGAAGCGGTTTGCCGTACATTTCTTTAAGCTGCTTGTCTTCTGGCGAGTTAGCCTTGGCAGTCTGGTTATTTGGGTACAAATGCAGCGTTTCAGCGTCGTAAACGTTGTAAAAATACTCCGCAATGCGGATCGTATCTTCTTGCAGCCACGACGAAATGCCCTGATCACCAACGCCTTGGCTATATAATGTGCTGATTGGCGTCGCGTCAGGAAACAAACGCTCATATTCTGTCTTTAATATATCTTCGGTGATAAAGCACCATTCGGCGTCTGAGCCGCATGGGTCTTGGATCGTGGGGTCCATGTAAACGCTAAATGCGTTACGGACACGGCCAATCTTGATGTCTTGGTCAAACGTATCGTCGTTGCAATACTCAGTCAGCAGGCGGATGTAACCTTCGCCGTAAGTGACTTGGTTGTCGCAAGCTGTGTCATACGCAACGTCAGCATCTGACATATACTCGATGTGGCGCACCACACCGTTGAAAATCTCGGCTACCTGTACGTCAGCGTTGTCATCAGCGGGTATTACTTTACCGTTTGGCCGGTTTTGGCGCTGTTCGTTGGTTACCTGACGGACGTGCTGCGGCAGCTTGTTAATTGTCAGGCATGGACGTGCGTTGATAGCTTGTCCTTGCACGCTTCCGCGTGTTGACAATACGTCAGCAGGCCACTGCCACTGGTTGTCAGGGCTGCCGGCCATAAAGCGTAGATCGTCTAGTTCGTCCTCACGGCTGTCTGAATACGCAGCCTGCGCCATCGTAAGACGGCTACGCATGGTAGCCATCTTATCGTGATCGTCGCGCGTTGTCTTAGGCGCGTTCGATCCTACGTTGGCAACTTTTCCTGCCGCTTCAATGCCTGTGGGGTCGGCCATAGATTATTTCTTGCCTTTGCTGGCGGCGCGCTTCACGCTGTAAGCGATGGCGACGGCTTGTTTCACAGGTTTACCCGCATTTACTTCTGCTTTGATGTTCTTGCGAAACGCAGCTTTGCTGGGTGACTTACTAAGGGGCATAATTAACGCTTTTTGCCCATTGGAGTTGGCTTCAAGTTTATTGTTGTGCGAATGATTTGCGCGGGCTTCATTTTTGTGGGCGCAAGTTTATTTGGCATTTTAGCAGGCGCAACTTTAGGTGGCGCAAGCTTATCGGGCATTTTAGCAGGTTTATAAGTAACTGCTGGACGAGCGCCGCTTGGGCTTGTTGTGCCTTCACGCTTCATGATCTTTTCGGCTGCGGCCTTGCGGGCAGCAGCGACGCCAGCGCCTATACCAAGGTCGGTATCTGTTGCGCGGTTACCATATTTATCTGTTGGACGTGACGAGATGTTCTCACGCATTGTTGGCTTTTTGCCTGCCATTTAATTACCCTTCTTAGCTGGTTTTTTAGCGGTTTTGGCGCTTTCTTTGAAATCTTTAGCTGAAGGCGCACCTTTGTCGCCTGCTTTACGCATTTTCTCGCCAGAGCCAGCAGCTATGCGGGCTTTTTTAGCGTGGATGTTTGCATATAGACCGGGTTTCATGGGCATTTCCACCTTTTCAAACTAGCTTTGGCACGCTCGCCGTCTTTAGCCTTAGCAGCTACTGCACCCATGCGCGCGCAAAATGACGCTTTGCGTCCTGCGTCAGCTTTTGTCTTCGGGCTGGGCGCAGGCGCCTTTAAGTTACTACCTGTTGCAGCGTTGTACTTGGCTCTGCCAGCGGCTGTCAGACCCGCACCCTTTGACACAGGCAGTTTCTCGCCTCTGCCAACGGATAGCGACACTGATTTCTTCTTGTCAGCCATTAACTGCCCATCCACGATGTAGATATTCCTGCGGGAGAATAGCCTCTTGTGCGATGCTTGTCAACGCGCGTCAGACGCGGATCAGTAGATGCTACAGGAAACGCGAACGTGACCGCTATGGCGTCCGCTGCGTCTGGCGAGGCCAGCCCGCGTGACTTCATATCTTTCTTGCTTTCTAGGAACAGCGTCCCCCGGCTGTCAGGCTTTGTCTTGGGACTGATGAGGTCTGTTTTCAGGAACCTGTCTGTCGGGATGTGTCCGGTTCTGAGCCAGTCACGCATGGCGCCCCACATCTCTGCGCGCTTGTTACCCCACATCGTCTGGTTCTTAGCTTTGTTGCCGAAGTTCACGCCGCGTATCTTGTACCGCTGCTCCTTCAGCCGGTCCACGACGCCTGCGCCTAGCCCGCCTTCGTCGATGCAGACCAGCGCCGGCTGGAACTGCTCTATGGCGTCGATGACGTAGCCTGCCACTTCCATCGTGTCCGCGCCGCGGTGTCTCCGCAACTCTAGGATGTCACGGCCCTGCCGTATGGCGATGACGGTAGCGTCAGCCCCGAAGCGTGCAGGGTCAACCCCTATCACGATGGGTGCGCTGGTGTCTTTGACAGGCGCACGCTTCATGGCATCATCGACCAGATTGCTGCCGATGAACTGATCGTCACCTTCTGACGGGAAGTTACCGTACACTTCGACACTGGCTTGGTAGCTGTCTGGCCCGTATTCGTCGATGATGCGCTGGTACAGGTTTTTGTCTGTACCCTCGACATCGCGTGCGTCGATGACGCGTGTTGACCAGAACGCCCGCTTGCTGTGGAACGTTTCGTAGAAATAGCCAGTATTGCGCCGCGGGTTGGAGAACGCCAGATGGAACCGATGTGGAGTATTCTCCGTAAAAAAACCATCCGATACGGACCATATACTGTCGGGTATACCGCTGGCTTCGTCGAAGATCAGCATCACACCGTCGAAGTTGTGCACACCAGCGTAGGCGTCAGGGTTCTCTTCTGACCACAGCCGGCCTTCGACTGACCAGTAGCGCGTACCTTTCTTCAGGTCACGCTCGACTAACTCAGTCATCCATTTGGCGGGCATAATGCGTGTGGCGGCTATCTCAAACCAGTGACTGTTCAACGACATCGCAAGCCACTTTGTAATTTCTGCCCATGTTACTGACCGCAACTGCGCCTCGGAGTTTGCCGACACGATGGTGGTCGAGCCGATGCGTGTGGATAGCATCCAGATGGTTAGCCATGACACCAAGGCTGACTTGCCAATACCGCGTCCTGACGCTGTCGCCATCCGCGCTGTGTCAAAGTCTAGCTTACCTTGGTTCTGTTTGATGTGGTCACGCAAGTCGCCGAGTATCTGGCGCTGCCATTTACGCGGGCCGGGGAAATGTTCCAGCGGTGTGCCTGCTTGGCCCCACGGGAATGTATGCAATACGAACGCTAGCGGGTCATCCTTTAGTGCTGGCGACCACAGCCTCGCCATCAACTCCATCTCGTCTTGGGCTGAATATATTGTGGTTTGCATTAGCGTTTAGTCTTCTGGAAGTCCGCTATGTCTTTTTCCATCATCTTATGGATCGTCTGTTCCCGCGACATTGCTTCTTCTGGCGTCTTGTACGACGGGAACTTAATGCCTGACTTCATAGCCAGCCGCACCGCCGAAGGGACATCGCGCTCTTGCCCGTGCCAGTACGTCGGTATCAAAGTCTCGCCCTGCGGCAGACCAACGACAGCGCCCTTGAACGTAGTCAGGCTACCGTCAGCGTTCTTCTGATACATCCCTGTCGCTAAGTTGCGCCGATGATAGTCCAAGACTTCCTGTTCTTCCGGCGTCAATTTGTCTGGCATTAGTCTCTTCCTCTATTGCGGGCAGTTCAGTGTACAGCCCTTCGATGACGCGCGACTGTGCTTTTTCCAGCGCGCCTGTAATACTTATCTGTTGGTCGATGTTTACGTCGATCTGCTGCTTGGCTACCCAGCCGTGCTGATGCTTGAGTATCTCCAGCGCAGCCTTGCTGTCGCCGTCGCGTGCCGCTTCGTACAGGGTCTTGGCCGCGGTCATCTCGCCGTCAGCCCTGCCCTTGATCTCAGCCATCTCCACCAGCGGGTCAGCGTCGGCTAACACGCGGAACTGTCGCGGCGTTAGACCAGATGCTAAGGCAAGGCTGTCACCTTTAAGGCCGTAACGCGCAGCTTCATAGATAGACTCCAGCCGCGACTCGGTGGCCTGCATCCGCTCTGGTGTAAATGGCAGTGAGTAGAAAGTCATTGGGCGCACAATAATCTACAGGGAACAAATACGCAACAGGCTTTGGTGCGGGGGTGCTTTTAACATTTAAAATAAAAAAAATTGTTTACGACCCCTGTCACAGTCAACGGCCCGACCGCCGGCCCTAGGGGGTGCCTCCCGCAAATTGCCAGAAACTGCACGCAAAGGCATGGCAGTCTGCAACGTAGCTTTGTGCAGTGCAGCACAGAAATTAGCGTTCTGTTTTTGTTCCTGCTGGAATAGAAATGGCCTTTCCCTTGTGCGTTGCGAGTGGTTCGCAAAAACACATATGCTGGCTAGCTAAGTGTATGAGTGTATTAATACACCAACTGGGCGTTCTGGGTCATGACATAACAAGTTGGCGATGAGTTGAGTGACGTTAACGTCAACCCTCAAACTGTGTTAGTCGACTACATGGGTCATCTGGGTCATCTGGGTCATCTGTTTTCAACTCGGTTTTAAAAACGCAGGTATCTATATACCTCTCTATTTTTTCTTCTTAGCTAAATACAATATAACTACCCAGATTACCCAGAAATCTCCACAGCCCTTACAATTGAGCCATTTTTCACTGGGTCATTTAGCTGTAAATCATGACCCAGAAAACTACCCAGATCGCCCAGTTTTCACCACACGTTATCGGCGCGCATTTTAGCGCAATCGCAACCAAACCCATAAAAGTTATCCACAGATATATTTTTACGCTGACATTTTATTTTATGTGCAACACAATTTGTTGTTGACAGCATATGTAAGAGGGTAGATAAGAGGGCATCAACAATGAGGAGTAAGACATTATGACTATCAACCATTCATTATTTCAAGCCGCCATTGATGCGGACAATGCATTCCAAGCCGAATTAGTTTCTGTCTACGGAAAAGATGCGGGCGATGCCCGTTACGATTACGCAAAGTATACAGCAACGCCTAAGCTTGATGATTTAACAGCCGCAAAGATTGAGGCTGACCTTGCGTGGTTAGATGCATCAGCAAAATCGCGCAAATCCTAACCCCATATTAGCCGCGCAGCCACCCTGCGCGGCATTTATGGCGCTAGTGCCAACAACAGGAGTGAGACACTATGACTACCGACACAACTTGCAACGGCTGGCGCAATGCCGCCACATGGACAGTAAACCTTTGGTTCGGCGATAGTTGGGCCGACGATACAGAAAATGGCATTGATGTTACCGCCAGCCATTGCCGCGAAACTGTTGAGCAATACGTTGAGCAGTTTATCGGCAGCGTTGAAAACGATAACCCATGCGCCGGTTTCATTTGGGATATGCTCGACCTTAACAGCGTCGACTGGGACGCGCTGGAAGATCATTATTGGCCTGTGGGGGTAGTCGCATGATAGCACATATCTTCATAAATTCGTGCCTGTGGGCAACCTTGGGCTTTAGTTTGTACGCAATCATTAAAACAGTGAGGGAAGCATAACATGACTTGGACAATCGACGGGTGCATCTCAATGCAAAACTTAGACATCGTGCGCGGCGGTAACCGTATCGCCATGCTTGACTGTGAAAATGAGGCGCTATGCGATGATGACATTATCGCCAACGCCCGCCTAATCGCCGCCGCGCCTGACTTGTTGCAAGCATTGCATGACGTTGACGCATACCTTGCGCCGCAAGGCGATGAAGAGGACGCTTACAATTACATCCGCGCAATCATCAAAGGCGCAATCTCAAAAGCACAAGGGGCATAACATGACTAACGACCGTAACTATCTCCGCATGATGCAAGATGTCGAATTGACACGCTACGCACGGGACAACCTCACCACCGACCTAGAGCTTGTCCTATTGGAACGCCTATGGACGCTGATGGACGCCCAAGAGCAGCTAGAGCAGTTGCAGATACTATATGACCGCCTAGTGGCGGAAAATAACGCCCTGCGCGACGATGCAGCCGAATGATTGCGGTTATCGGAGCCGCAGCCCTGTTTCTTATCACCCTTATTCTAGAGGATTAATTATGACGCCTGAATATATGACAATCGCAGTGCTGTTAGCAGCACAAGCCGCAACGCTGGCTATCCTGTGGGACACACACCGGCAATATAACTGGTTCCGCAACGCATGGGTGCGCGACACAAAAGAACTGCTGTATTGGAAGCAGAACGCTGTCATGCGCGACCCTAAGTCGGGCAAGTATATCAAACGGGACAAACGCTGATGGAACACGCAGTCCGAAAGCGCATTAAGCACCTGTGCGGCTATATAACCGACAGAAAAGCCGTGCTGCAACACGTCAATCGAGAGTTTGACCTTAGCCTAACCTTGCACGACCTAGACGCTGTGGCAAAGGCTAAAGAGCGCCCGACACGCACCAGTCTAGAGGCCATGATGCCTTCGCCGCTGATCGTGACGCACAAGCGCAAAGGATATGATGATCTAGCCGTTGCGCTGTTCAAATATCACGCAGCACGGTCATTCGGGGCCGACCAAAGCTATTGGCTGGCAAGACTAAACGACAAACGCGCCAAACCTATAACAACATTGGAAATATAAAATGATAAAGACACCCGCACAAGCCGCCCCATTAGGGCGCAAATATCGCGTATCATCCGAAAGCGCATGGCCCCTGCGCGATCTAAACGGCAAGACATGGGCAGAGCGCCGCAAAGAAAAGGAACAAGGCAAATGACCAGCAACACGCCATTATTCATCATCATTGTCTGTTTGTTGGGCCTGACAAGCTACTTATTGGTAACCGCACCAGAGATAACCGCGCAAGAGCGTGAAGAAATGGAAAAGGACTGGTGGTCATGAGCCGCCCCATGTTTTACCCAATGGGGACTATGGCTGTAGGTGATAGCGCCACCATGCCAGCAGACAAGCCCGGTATGGCAAAGCGCACTAGTCGCAACGTCAGTCAATTTGGGCAGCGCCACGATAAGCATTTTATTTGTCGAACTAAGGATGGTTTGACCACCATAACAAGGATGAGATGACATGATTAAAGAACGCATTGAAGCCCTACAGAAGCGCGAAGCCGTCTGCTGGGATATGTCCGAAGTGTTCCTACACGCCAAGGACGCACACGGCTTGCATGACATGGGCGTCGAAATCCAAGGCATCCAATGGGCGATCCGCGAATTAGAAGGGCTGTTACGCAAATGACCGACCAAAATGGATATATGAAACTGACACGCATTCCAGCAGTGCGGTCAGCTAAAGACGCCGACACCTTCACCAACCACTTAACCACCGCAAGCGGCGGGATAGGCGATAGGGTGACAGATGAAACCGCTACGCATTACATGATGCACCACTTTTGGATTGAGGAAAAGAAATGACTGACAAAATACCAATCGCCATCCACGCCGCGCGACCCGTGTGGCGGGACGAGCCTTTCCCGAACGGTGGGTATATAGACCCCGCCGCCATATGTTACCGCATCGACCCCAAGACGAAAGAGCCATTGCGTATTTACGGCGACCGTGCCGTTATCTTGAATGATGACGGAACCACCATAACCGAACACTGGGACGAAGAAGGCAGACTTTACATGACCAGCTATAGAACAGTGCGATACCCTAAAGATTGGAAACCAGAATGACCGAAGAAGAAATAGACGCATTTGAAGATTATGACCTACGCGCAGAAGCTACGCTGGCCTATCGCCTGATGAAGCATCTCGCTTTCAGGGGTATAATATCTGACATTGACGTGAGCAACTTGCGCTGGCCGCCATGCGAGTTGATCGTAGACGCTGAAGAAGCAAGGGACGAACAATGACCGACGAACACACATTTATAGATAGACTGCGTTCCGCATGGCGGAAAGTTATCGCCGGCGATGGTGGGCGCTGCCCGTGCTGCGACAGGTGGGGCAAGATTTACGCCCGCACACTGAACGAAACTATGGCTAGGTCTGTGGTTTGGCTGGCGCACCACAGTGCTTACGGCATATGGGTTGACGTGCCGAAGACCGGCCCGCGCTGGCTGGTGCGGTCTAACCAATTACCGACGCTGCGCTGGTGGGGACTTGTCGAGCGTATGTATAACGAAGACGATCCGACCAAAAAGCATTCGGGCTACTGGCGCGTGACCCAAAAGGGTGTCGAGTTTGCAAACAACCAACTGCAAGTCCCGAAGAAGGTCTACACCTACAACGCCGAAGTCGAAGGGTTCAGCGAAGAATTGGTAACGATCAAAGATTGCGTCGAGAACTTCGACTATAGCGCCGTAATGCAATAACAGACAAAGAAAAGCCGCCGGTGGAGTGAGACACCGGCGGCTTAAAAGGGTCAGCAAAGCGACACCAAGAGGGTTAGTAGAGCATTACCAAC
>OFRA01000104.1_pt1 | contig 20906 bp, 9 predicted proteins | sample 1543001 | NCBI WGS metagenome assembly OFRA01 (sample SAMN07774221, study PRJEB24372) | wastewater metagenome | isolation source: Lake Maggiore Verbania | place: Italy: Verbania | collected 2015-12 | reverse complement strand
TGGAAGGAGAATCAAAATTTGGTGGAGTAGAATTAGAGGTTGATGTTAATCAATTTGATAGATTATCTGCCGCATTTGAAAATCTAACTCAAAATGTATTAGGTTTTATAAGTAGTAGTCAGTCTATGGGTTTAATACTGGATAATCTGATTAATACTTATACAGGATTAGCTGGAGCTGTTCTACTTTTTGCTAGTACTATTAAAAACCAATTATTAGGTTCTTTTGCACAAATGGCAGAAACATCTAAAAAGGTAGCAGAAAAGAGTAAAGAAACTGCAGATAATTTGAGTCAAAAAGCTGAAGTTGCATTAGCTTCTAGTAAGGTAATGAAGGAAGCTGCAAACAATAATATGCAGGCTGCTTCGGATCTTAATAAAGGATTAAGAGGAAAAGCAAAAGCTTTAGTACCCGAATTTACCTCGCTTAACGTTACAGACGACGAAAGTCTTAAAAAATCTGATAGACTAAGCCAAGATATTATAGCAAATAGAACTGCATCTATAAAGCGTTATGAGTCAGAAATTAAAAAACTAGAAGTTATAGACACTGAAGCTAATAGAAAATCTATAGCAGGTAAAAAAGAACAAATCGCCGCTAATACGTTACTAATAGAAAGTACTAGAGAACTACAAGAAGCTAGAGCTGCAGAATTTCAGAGTGGCGCTGCAAATAAAGTACAAGGCCTAACAGCTGAACAGGCTCAAAGTCGAGCTACTAAAGAGGGAGCAGTTTCTAATGCACTAACCGCAGCCTCATCCCTAGAAATACCTAGTACTTTTAAAAACGTAAAAGAGGCTGTAAAGGCTTATAACTCCGAACTTAATCTAAATGCTCAAGCTGCTAAAGCTACTGCTGCCGCTTCCAATACTACTCTATCTGGGCTAGCTAGACTACAAGTAGGCTTTATAGGAGTAAGAACAGCTGCATTTGCCACTACTACTGCTCTTAAGGCCGTTGGAGTAGGACTACTAGCTATATTACCCTACGTAGGCCTAGCTTTAGCTGCATTCTCTGTATTAGAAATGATATATGATAAGTTATTTGTTACTGATGCTGATAGAGCACAATCAAAAGCTTTTGAAGAATTAACAGCAGTAACTGAATCTACTGATTCAAAGATAAAAGAATTAAATAGAACTCTGGAGTCTAATTTACAATTAGGCGAAAAATCTATCCAAGCTAATATTATAAAATCAAACTCACTATTAGAGATGGCAGATGCTTATATTAAAGTAGCTGAAGCTGCTAAACTATCTAGCGAAGAAAGTGCTGGAGGTACTGGTCAACCCACTTCCAAGACTTATAGAACTCTATTTCCAAAACTAGGAAGTGGTATGTTTGGACTAAATACTAAAGAGGAAGATAATCTTGTAAAAAGTGCGGAACAATTAGCTATACTAGCTCCTGAGCTATCAGAAGAGTTTTTAAAGCAAGCTAAAGCCGCCAGCACTAGTGAAGAAGTATTCCAGGCTTATGAAAGAACTATGAGAAAAGTAAAGAGTGTATACAAACCTCTGAGCGAATCTTTAGAAAACTTTAAAGCCCAATTAAAGACTACTGATGAGGCTCAGGCTAACTTTACTAAGTCCTTGCGACCAACAACACAATTTGACGAAATAGCTCAAGGTTATATAGATCTAAATAGAAGTCTGAAGCAAGTACAAGATCAAATGGATAAAGCTGGCAACTCTGGTGTAAAAGCTAAAGAAGAGTTTAGAAGTATGCTAACAGGTATAGGTTCTAACTTAGCTGCTAATCTGCAACCCCAAACTCAAAGTTTATTAAGAGTATTTAATGATATAACTTTGGCCATCGCTGAAGTAAAAAGACAAAGAGAAGAAGGTACTATTAGTGACGAAAAAGCACTTAGTAAAATTAATGCACTTCAGCTAGAACAAAATAAAATTCTAGCTGATAGACAGGATAAGACAAAAGGATTGTCTTCTCTTATACGAGAAGAACTAAAGGCCAGAGAAGAACAACTTGTTAAAAATCAGCTTAATCAAATATCTGCACAAAGTAGCGCAAATCTAGCTCAATCCGAGCTAGCTGTACTGCAACGAAAAGGAATAATATCAGTAGAAGCATTACGTAAACAACAGAAGCTACAAGATTCTATTGTAGACTCTCAAGTTTCTCAGTTAAGGCTAAAAACTGAACTAGCAGAAATACAGTATAGAGGGTTACAAACTACTATATTAGAGCTTGAAGCTCAACAGAATATACTGGAGGCTCTTAAAAACCAGGGAGATCAAGCTAGAAGAACATCTCTGGAGAAGATTCAAAAAAATGAAAAAGAAACCCCAGTAAGAAGAGCTGCAGCCACCGCTATGTTAAGTACCCTAGATGCTGGTTTACCCCTGAGTGCTACCCAAATAAGTCAAAACCTGGGGGAAACTAAAGCTCAAGGTAAAGTACAACTAGCTACAATACAAGCATCTAAAAATGCCACAAAAGCCGCAGCTAATCAAGCTCTATCAGCTAACGAAAAAATAGCTAACGAACAACAAAAAAGTTTAGAAATTGACATAACTAAGAACGCGTTGAGTAGGCAAGTAAATGAGTCTACTGAAAATAGAAGACAAATAGAAGCTAGACTCAATGATTTAAAAAGTGGAGGGTTAAATACTTTATCACTAGAACTAGATGCTATTAAAAATAATGCTACATTACGTAAAAAAGCCATAGAAGATGAGGCATCAGAAAACATAAGAGCCCTACAGACTCAGCAAGTACGCTTAAAGGGAGACACAGCAGCAGTAAAAATTCTTCAGGACCAAATTGATAAAAAGACAAAAATAAAAGATGTACAGTTAAGTTCTCTAGAGTTACAAACTAAAGAGGAAATTCTAAATAAAATTGGTATCAAAAATGCCGCTGATGCTCTACAGATTGTACAACAAACTCTAGAAGTATATCAGCGTAGGGTTGACCTAGCAAGAGAACTAGTAGATCAAGAGGCTCAAATTTTCAGAAATAGAGCAGAAATTGATATTCTACGCTCTGGGGGTCAAGTTGATGAACGTAGTCGTAAGGCAATAGAGGTAGATGTTGCTAACATAGCTCTACAGTCTGCTATAGAACAAAATGATTTGCGTAAACAATCCATTACTATGGAGTTTGCGCTATTAAAAGCTCAAAGAGAACTTCAGCTTATTGAATTGAAAGCTAAGGAAAAAACGCTGCGAGCAGAAGGAAACACTCAGTCTGCGGATATAATCCTAGCAGGTATTAAAAATCTAGAAAATTTTGATTATGCTGCACTAGAAGCTATGCAAAGAAAACAAGCAGACAACGTAGTAAAAATAGCTAGACAAGGTGCCCAGAAAGCCGCTGAGGAGTTTAATAACACTTTAAGACCTGAGAACTTTGCAGTAGGAGCTTCCAAAAATTTAGCTTTAAGACTATCACTACCTAGACGACCACAAGAAAATAAGAAGTCTCCTCTTCCTAGTGTTCCTGGGGATGAAGAGTTACAAGATGTTCGTACTAAAAAACCATTTGATAACCTAAAACTAAGCTTCATGGAAGTAATGGACGTTGTTAATACTGGTGTAAAAATTTCTATGCAACAGTTCGAAGAACTTAGTTCTCAAATGTCAGAAAGACTTGGGCAAGACTTTGGACCAGAAGGTAAAGTAATTAGAGCAATAGCTCAAACAATAGAAACGCTTCCTCAAGTATTCTCAATGGTAAATGATTCTATTGATAAAATCTCTGAAGCAATGAATAAGATGAGTGAAGCTACTACTAAATCAGTGGAGCTAGTACAAACCTCTACAGAGAAAGTAGGAGAAGCTCAAAACTCTTCGAAGGAAGGGTTTAAATCTATGATGCAAGCAGCTTCAGCTGCATTTTCTGCTATTGCTTCTGGTCTTGCAGCTATTGGATCTTTGCTCAAAGCGTCTTCAGATATGAAGATAGCCCGTATTGACAAAGAAATTGCTGCGGAACAAAAGAGAGATGGTAAGTCAGCAGAAAGCGTTACTAAGCTTCAGGGGCTAGAAAAGAGAAAAGAAGATCTTGCTCGTAAATCCTTTAAAACCCAAAAGGCTCTAATGATTGCTCAGGCAGTTATGGGTACCGCTGCCGGTATAGCTAGTGCTTTATCTCTAGGTGTCGTTGGTATACCTTTAGCTGCTATTATTGGAGCTATGGGTGCTGCGCAGATTGCTATTATTTCTGGTATGCAATATGAGGGAGGAGCAAAAACAACCGCTCAACCACCAACTACTCTATCAATAGGCAAGCGTAGCGATACGGTCGACCTAGCAAGAGGACCAAGTGCTAATGCTGGTGGAGAAGTTGGATTCCTAAGAGGCTCACAGGGTATGGGCACAAATGCCTCAAACTTCCGCACTATCGGCTCAGCCTACGGTGGGGAACTAATGAGAGGCTATGGCAACCGTGGCTTCGTAGTTGGAGAAAAGGGACCTGAAGTAATCACCCCTGAAACTCCAATCAATGTAACCCCAGCCAACGATGTAATGGGGTCTGCCCCTGTTAATGCCACTATCAATATCCAAGCCCTAGATGCTTCTGGCGTAGAGAATATTCTAGTGTCCCAGAAGGGAAACATCATTAAGATGCTTAGACAAGCTGCTAATGCCTCAGGGCAAGGCTTCCTTGAAGATGTTAACGTGAATGTTTATACACGTCCTAATGTAAACAGATTGTAAAAGAAGTGCTGCCGGCTAGCTGCCGGCAGCATCGGAGATAAATGAATGCCTGTATTTACTAACTTTTCTGACATACTGCCCGATCCTAATAATAAAATTGATACTGCTGGTGTCTCTAGTGCTACTGGATCGGCAGGACCTGGTTTTGCCAGTGTCAAGTTTAGATCTAGCAGGCAAGTACAAATGTCCCGTACGATTTCAGGGAGAGGTGTAACTGCCTCTCCCGGTTATCATACTTGGGAGTTTGATATTAATTATAATCCTTTAACTCGCACAGAGTTCGAACCAGTCTCCACATTTCTAGAGTCTAGGGAAGGAAGACTGAGACCATTCTTTATCATTCTGCCTCAACACGCTGCTCCGATAAATACTCTATTTAGTAAAAGACTTACTATAGCTAGTATAACTACAACCGGATCAGCAGTTACCCTTAATTTTGCAGCGCAAGCTGTCAATCCTTATCCAGTAAGCTCAACAATATCTGTAGTAGGAACTACTCCAGCAGGATATAATGGTACTTATGTAGTAACTAGTAGCACAGTAAGTAGCGTTACTTTTGCCTCTGCAACTACGGGAGCCATGACAGTTGCTGGAACTATAACTCCGGTTATAACAGCAAACCAGACCGCTGCTGGATCGACAACTATTATGATAAATAATATATATACTGGTGAACCAAGTCCTGGAGACTTTATTAATATAGTAGATCCAAGTGACACTAACCATGTAAAGTCTTATAAGATTACAAGAGTTGAAACAAACAGTGACTATAGAAGCGGGACTACACAGCCTACAGCAACACAGAGAAGAATCCACGTGATGCCTCCTCTAGCTAGATCTGTTGCAGCATCTTCTGTAGTTAGATTTGTAGACACACGATTTAGAGTTATTCAAAAAGGAGATACTTTGGAATACGATTTAAACACTGATAATCTTTATCAGTTTAGCGTTTCAGTAGAGGAACTATTGCCATGATAGAAGAAAGATTAGTTGATATAAATCTTAAAAATGCACTGGTCAATAACGCACCTATTAAGTACGCACATCTAATTAAATTCGAAAGACCTTCCAAGCCAGACAGTATTACAGGTCTGGTATCTACGTCGAAAGAACGCTATACTTATCTAACAGATGCTAGTATTGACGTATCTTTCGATGACGGTAGCACAAGCTTATCTGGAGTAGCAAATGGTACACAGACATACTTAGCTAATAAGATTCTAGATGTTGGAAGCGTACAGGAGCAAACTAAGGCAACAGCCAGTCAAACAACTGTCGTTGTTGACGGTAACGCGCTTGGCGGAAAGCTAACTTCATCCGTTATAATTTCAGTAGTATCCGCAGGAGTTTGGGACGTTGCGTTCCAAGCTCCTGTAACTCTTGATGACGTTCTCGAAGAGGGTTTCCGTGAGGGTGATAAGATCGCCCTACTTATTTCTGGTACTAGCTATCCAGTAAATATTACGGCTTTTAGAAGCAGTAATACTCTTAGAGTTTCAAAGATTGACGTAGATCTTCCTACGGGAACAGTAACCGCGATTATCTCATTATCAAGTGAAGAAGTTATCAGTATTCTTCTTAACAAGAATGATACTAATTATGCCTCATTCATTAACCGCGAAGTCTTTATCTACAGAGCATATTTTGATGCTGATACAAACCAGATTCTCGGCACTCCTATTAACCTATTCAAAGGTATCATTCAGAACGTAAGCTTTGAAGATACAGAACAGGCTATTAAAGTGTCCTGGGGTCTCACTAGTCACTGGGGCGATTTTTCCCAGGTTCGTGGTCGAGTAACATCAGATGACTCCCACAGAGCACTAGATGAGAATGGTGTGCCACAGCCCTTCTCCACGCTGAAGCCTATTTATGCGTATGACAAAGGCTTTATGCACGCAGAAACCTCACTTAATCTTCTAGCAAAGTACTCCGTTAGTTATGAAGCTATTGATGACATTAAGTCAAAGAAAGGCTTTCTAGGTATCGGAGCTAAGACTAAGATGACAAAGAAAACTGTAACAGAAGACCGATTCACAGATCTTGATTTTCAGTTAGCCGCGAAGAGTATCCCTGTTATCTATGGAGTAAGAGTTACCGAAGGTATCGGAGTATTTGCCGATACACTCAATACTGATAGCTCCACTGTTTATGCCATTTCAGCTATCTCAGAGGGTGAAATTGGCGGACTCTATGATATTTATGTAGATGGACAAAGCCTTATTTGCACAGATAAAGCAGACTTTGATGCTAGATCAGATGAAGTTGCTAGAACGCCAGATGCCTCAGAAGCAATCGAAATCTTTTGCCGAGGTCGCTCAGATCGCGGGGATGTTTTAGGTGGATCTAGTGGATTACGTTATGATCTAGCAAGTATAAACATGTTTGCAGCTGGACTAGAATTTGACTCTCTATTTGTTAGAGAAAACTATATTTCAGAAGGTAGGTATATTCAATACGATATTCCAGCCGAGCTACCTGCAGCTCAGCAGTATACACCTGGTACAGGAATTATTGATGGACAAAGTTTAACGCTATCTTCTCCATTACAATTTACTCTTGACTTCTTCTCTGGTAAGCCTGGACAAAAAGCGGCGTCGCAACTTGTAGACATTGCTAAAAATAAGCAATTCAAAGTGCAGAACGATTACTGGACTGGATCCGATACAACGGAGTATTGGGGACCAAACCATAGACTTCTTGATACTGCATATGTTGTTGGAAAGTTCAAGATCGCAGAGGGGGATACCTCGCTGCCAGAACTTAAAATGGTAGTAAGAGGCAAAATTATTGATTGCTATAATTATGATGGAAGCTATCTAAAGGATCGCAAAACAACTGGACAAGATGCTGCAAATTTCCCTCTAGGTTCTACAGTGTCACTTTATAGATCTGATACAGACGCGCTCATAAACTCCAACGTGCAGATTATAGACAAGTGGACATTCTTCAATCCAGATGGCACTTCAAACACTAGATTCCGTTTTAGTGTTACTCCAACACTAGGCTATGTAAATGGTGTACCAACCATTACAAAGTTTTATATGCAGAATGGAGCCAGCCAACGCTGGACTATGGTTACATATAATCATAAGGAATTCACTGGGACTATAGCAAATAATATCTCATCTGGTACACTAGTTAAAACAACCGTAGGATCGAATCTTGGATTTACCTTTGCTTCAAATACGGATATGACTGTGGAAGGTGATCCCGCACATAACAGCCCTATCTTTAGAGTTGTTGACGCAAACTTGGACAATCTGACTGATAGTTCATTATTTGCTCAGAGTGCGTTCTCTGGAACAGTTACAGCAACTGCACTAACTACCTTATATCCTGATTCAGTTTATACAGGACAAGTCGTACCTGCTGGAGCTTTACTAGCTTCTACCAATACTATTAGGCTACCAGCAGCAGCTTCATCTTCAAATGACACTTATGTAGGTGACACTATTGAAGTAGTAAGGATTATCTCAAGCACGGGAAGAAGCTTTGTTCAAACAGCGGAAATTATTGCGTATCAGGGCAGTACTAGAATTGCAACTATTGATACACTATGGACTTTCATTCCTAAAGCTGGCGACACTGTAACTATCTCTCCACGGTATGCGGATAAGAGAGTAAGCATAAATCCAGCTATTCAAACTACTGATTACCTTACTTCCAAGACTTATGGAAGAGGACTAGATATCGGTAAAGACGTAAATCTACCCGCCGTAATTTCTACATCGCAGAAGTGCGATACAAGATCTACTGTTTCTGTAGGAACCAGTACTACTGGAGCTATTGTAGGTGACGTATATCGTTATCCTGCTGCGGGTAATATTCTATGGCAAGGTAAGGTTGCTCTAGCACCTAATACTGCTGGTAAGTTTGCTACTAGAGTAGTTACATTTACTGATGTTATCGGTAAACTAACAAACCTCTGGAACTCGTGGAAGAACTGGGAAGTAGGCACCATTCTATATTATGAAGGTAGAGTTTATACTGTTGATACAGCGGGCATTAAAACTGTAGAGCCAACTCATACTTCTGGAAGTGTTAATGGTTTAACTTATGTTTCTTCAGTAGCACTTACAAGAGCCTCAGGAACTGGACCCGCTACTTTAACTCTACCCACAACTGCGGGTAATCCAGTGTTCGATGAGAAAGATGGACGCAAGATCTCCGGATACTCCATATATGATTCTGATGATATTAATTACTGGAAGCTTTGTGGTTGGGACGGACATGAACAACGTTATGTAACTAAGTACCAAACAAATGTTCAGATTGATACTAGCGTTCCATTGTTTGATAATACAAATGGATTACTAGAGCACTATAACGGGATTCTTCGCTATACTTCTGGACAGTACTTTTTGAATATTGAGGAACCAGTAGCAGTCACTTCTGGTACTTCATCTTCAGATACTATCAGAATTGTAACTTCAGATGATATTATCGGTAAGATTCAGCTATCAGATGAAGGCGTAAGAAGCGCTTTCAACTCTGTAACAGCCGCATTTGCCGATCCTGCGAATAAGTTCGAGGCTCGTAATGTAAGCTTCTTTAACTCAGAGTACCTACGTATTGACCGTAATGTTCCGAAGAAGGGAAACCTAAGTGTTCCTGGAAGTACCAATTACTATAATACTAGAATCCTAGCTGATGGACTTCTCAACAAGAGTAGATTTGGTCTAACGATCAGTTTTACTATGAGATATCATGGTATTCTACTATTAGCTGGATCAATTATTCAGGTAGTTTATCCTAGATACGGAAGTAACTGGGAGTCTCCTGGAAAGCGTTTTAGAATCGAGAGTCTAACATATCAGGCTGATGGTCTGGTTGATGTGGTTGCAAAGGAATATGATGATAGTTTCTACGGGGCTAGCAATCTATCTGGTGGCAGTTCTAGTGCTAATATAACTGCTGGATCTTCTCCTGTAACAAGTGTTCCTGGAAGCCCTACTGGTTTAGTTGTTACTAGTGCCGATAATGCAGATGAACTTATCAATGGGGTCGAGTTATTCTGGAATAATGATCCTAGTATTGTAGATAGTCCTAACGTATTCACCGAAGTGTACGGAGGAATGGCACAGAAGCTATTTATAACAGTAACTAGTATAGCTACTAATGTTCTTACTAGTAACGCACATGGTTTAACAATAGGTATGCCGGTTTATATTGAGTCTAGTGCTAATGGGTTAGATGAAACTAAAGTTTATTTCGTTATTTCTACGCCTTCTGTTAATACTTTTACATTATCAGAGACTAGAAATGGTACTAATGCTACGATAACGAATGGAACTGGTTTAAGTATTAAGATAAGAACCGCTACACTATTAGCATCGCTAGCTGTACCTACTAGATCTTATATGGACACTATAGCTAATGATGTATCTGGTACCGTAGAAAAATACTACTGGCTAAGACATAAGGTGATAAGAACATGAGTACAACTTACTATTCAACATTCCACCCAGCAGAGAGCAGCGGAGCCAGAGGTTCCGCTGCTTTCGCGGGTTCTGCATTAAATACTGCGGTTATATATTTATACCGTAGGTCGGCTACTGCTTTAACAGCAGGTGATAAGCCAAATGCGACTACAACTTATACATTTGACCCTCCTGGTATTGATCTAACAGGAGTTAGCAATGGATGGACAAGTACTATTCCAGCAGGAAGTGATCCATTATATGCAGTAACCATAACAGTAGCTAGCGATAATCCTACTGTAACCATCACTACTGGAGAATGGGCGACTCCTGTTATATTAGCTCAGAATGGAGCTAATGGTATTAATGCTGTTTCAGGTTTTTTGACAAATGAGGCTCATAATGTAAGTGCTGATTTAAATGGAGCAAACTATTCTCTTACAGGATCTGGGGGTACTTTCAAAGTATTTAATGGTATCACTGATGTAACAACTAGTGCTACTTTCTCTGTAGTAGCTCCAGCTACTAAAAATGGACTAACTATATCTATAGGAGCTGGTACTGGCATATTCAGCCTTTCTGGAGCCTCTTGGACTACAGACTCTGAAAACTTTACGTTACGAGCTGTATATAATACTGTAACTATTGATTTAGTATACTCAATTAGTAAGTCTAAAACAGGAAGTACAGGTGCTCAAGGTCCTTCCCTAAAACTTACCGCTTCCGCACAAGCTTTTACCTTTACAGATAGCGTAGCAAATCCTGGCAGCCAGACTATTACTCTTACAGCTACGTTACAAAACCTTACGGGCACCGCTACATTTACCACTACACCTACTGTAACGCTCACAGGTACAGGTCTTACCCGCACTTTGACAGATGTAAATTTTGGCACTAATCGCCAAGTAACCGTAGAGGTCACTGTTGCTGGAGTAACCGATCGAATAACCATTGTAAGATTAGAACGAAACATTGTTATAAATTCTGCGAACCGTGTGCAAAGTAGTTTATTCGAGACTGGTACTAATAGTGTAGATTGGGGAAGTTTTGGAGAAGCAGGAGTAACTGCAAACCCAGCTACATCTTCAACTGTCGGCGGCTTTGCTGCGGCTGTTTCTACTGGTTCTGTTCCAAACAACACAGCTCGCTTAATCTTCTCGTCTAACCGAAAATTTCCGGTAACGGCTGGCGAAACATTATTCGTGGGTGTTGGAGCTAATACAGGAGCTAATACCTTAGTCACTGCACAAGTATTATTTGAGAATGCATCTAGTACCTATATAACGGAGATAAATGCTAGTCAAGTTGCGGCAAGCACGAATGGACGCTCCACTGGATTTATAACGGTTCCGGCAGGGGCTACCCAAGGTGTGCTTCGTATACAGATTACTCATGCGACTTCTGGTGCTGTAACTGCCACAATATATCAGCCAATGGTAACAAGCGCAGCCGTAGGGCAGACCTTGCTGCCAGCATTCACTCGGGGACTTAATGCGCAGGATGCTGCTAATAACACCTTCCTTGATGGTAGTGGTACGCTACAGGGTGTTTCTTCTGGAGCTGGTACAGCGGTTGCAAATAGTCAGATTAGTATTAATGCTAATGGTTCTCTAACAGGAGCTGGTGCAGGCTCTGTCACTTTGCCTGGGCTTGGTCAATCTTTCTTTAGAGTAAGTGCTATAGGAAATAGTGCTACTTCAAATGGAGGTCTAGGAACAGGGCTGTATGTTAATGGTTCAACTACGGCCTTTACTACAGGTGGAAGAAGTTATACTGTAGTAAAAATTCTAAGATCTACTAGAGTGCCCACTTTAATTGGTACATATGATGTTTTTGGGTCAACCGCTAATGCTACCGCGATGGCAACCGCTTTAAATGCTATTGGTAGTGATTCTATAGTAGTAGTTTTTACTGCTGATGAGCCTCAAACTAATAGACTATTTGGTACTTTACCAGCTGCACTGTATAGACATGGAGCAAGTAGAACAATTTTTGGTTCTAGTGACTTTAGGTATAGATCAGCATATGTTCTAATAGGCATCGGAGCTTGTGGAGAAGGCAATGGAGCAGAGATATACCAGGGTGCGACGGATAATGATGTTAATGCTTGGGTAGACGCAGGTTTTTCTATAACTAATAGTGTATTAACTGGAGTATCTGCTTCTGCTACTCCAACTACTTTATCAGACTATGGGTATACTGGAGCTCTTGATGCAAATAACACCTCAGTAGATGCTAATGGAGCTATTCAAGGTGTCTCTTCTGGGGCCGGAACTACTGTCGCAAATAATCAGATTGCTATTACATCTGGTACTTTAACCGGGATCGGAACAGGTAATAACACGGAAGTAGCTAATTCTGTAGCAGAAACCCGACAAGGTAGATTTCAGTGGCAAACGGATCAATACAGTACAACATCAGCTATAAATACAAGTGGAACTGTACCAAACTATACGTTAGTTAATCAAGCTACATTGACTAAAAGACTATTCGTATCAAATACTAGTACTTCTTTCACATTTAGTGCTGATAACTATTTTGGTGTAGCAAGTGCTAGTGTATACTCGCCTAGTGCATGGACTTGGAATGTTACAGTAAGTCATGACGATTCGGGTAGAATATATGTAAATGGTCAGTCCGTTTACTCAAACCCAATAGGTACATATGCTACTTCTATTAGTTTTCCTGCGGGATGGTCAACAATAGAACTAATGTGGGCTGAACAGGTTGGCGGGGATGCTTTTACTCTATCTCAAGCTATAAGCGCTAGAACTGAGATTACAGATATGCGGGCTGGTACTAACCTAGTAGGGCTGATATCTTCTGCGGCCACTACGGCAAACATGCTTACAAGCAATGTAGTGGTTAACTCCGAGTTCACGCGTGGAACTTACGGATTCCGTTTTGCCACAACTACAGGGTCTGGCACACTATACCCAGTGTACGGGGGCGTGAATTTGAACGCGAGCTATTCGGGGCTAAAGAACGTAATGTGGGCCAATGTGGGAACTGGTGCCGCAAATTGGACTAGCGGTGGATACGTCGATGCCTTTTCTATCAATGGAAATTGGAATGGTGGTAACGTGACCGAGCAGCGTCAGTTTGGTCTACCAGTTAAGAATGGTGATAGAATATATGCGCGCTGTCTCCTAGCTCGGCACCGCTGCGACGCCCAGTTGCTTCTACTTGTGTTTGACAAGGATGGCAATTATTTAGGCTCCACTAGCATTGGCTTTACAGGTGGTCGGATTGGCGGTGCTGGGGGTGGCCTTCCAACAAACTTCGACGTGGTCGGTGGTACACATCTGATTACCGATGCAAACGCTGCGAACGCATTGATGGTGTGGAGGATGCTTGCGACTGGAGAAGCCGATCCTTATATTTTCATGACCGAACCAGCTATGGGAATTATTCCATCGTACCAAACTACGCTGCCCCCGTACCAGCTTGGTAATACTGATCCTCTCGCGGATGCTACTCGCACCATATTACCCTCCCTGCAACGGGGTGCGTGGTCCGCATCTTCGGTGGTCTATGCGCTCGGAGATATCGTCACTCGTGATGGTAGCAGCTACACTTGCATTATCGCCAATACTAGCACGGGCGCAAATGGTCCACCTGGCGCGAATTGGTCACTTCTAGCACAAGTTGGAGCACAAGGTGCTACAGGGGTTTCAGCTCCACCAACTAAGGCACTAGGAACAGGAGGGGCGGCTCAGTTTGATCCTATTTTACTTACCGCAGGTCAAACTGTAGCAGTCGAAGCAGAACTTTACCTTAATACAGGTGGCGTTGCTGGTACTTGTTCACTACAAGTTCAGTGGAGTGTAAACGCTGCAAATAGCTGGACAACAATGACAAATGGTAGTGCCACCTCTAGCCTACCAACTTCAGAAGCTGTTGAACTTATTATAGCAAATGCGACCTTTACAAATACCAGTGGGATAGATCAGATGTATGATATTAGAACAACCTCGACTAGGCAATCTAGAACTGTGAATCAGCCCCCAAGCTATATGAGAGTTAAATAATGTGGATTTTAACAAATGATAATACAGGTGCAATTATTGTTGGACCAACAGAAGAAGAATTAGAAGTTATAGAAGGTCAAACTCTACGTGAAGTCCCTTTGAACACAAAGTGGAATTCCTTTAGGCAAGCTTTTGAGGACGATAGTAAACTAATAAATAAATTCGATTTTGTGTTACTTTGGCCTGTGCAAGCAAATGTCAGTATTCATAACACTAGTGATCCTGCAATGGTAAGAGCTTGGTCGATGCTAATGGGATGGGAAGGTCCTATTAATTTAGAAGATCCACTTGTGTTAACTGGAATTTTGAGAGCTGAGCAGCTTGAAATAATAACTGCTGATCAAGCACAACGTATACGTGCGGGGTTACCTCCTCTATAAAAATAGCCCCGCTAGAGCAATCTAGCGGGGCTTCTTTTATTATGCGTAAAGCTTTTTCAGTTGCTCATAGCCACCAATACTCACACCATCAATAACAATGTGAGGTACTGTCCTAGCATCTGGAAACTTCTCAATAAATTCATCACGAGTAATATGATTACCAATTCGGGACTCAGTGAACTCGATTCCTAGTCCTTTTAGTAAGATCTTAGCTTGCATACAGTATGTGCAGCTTTGCTTCGTATAGATCTCAATCATAACTTAAATTCCTTAAACATATCTGCGGATACATCCTTGTCTACTCCACCCACAATGTAAGACGTAATCTCTGTTTCTTGTGGAGCCACCTGAACATCTGAACCAGCAATCCACTTTTGTGTCCAAGGCAGAGGATTACTCTTTGTACCATATACTGGTGGATATCCTAGGGCGACTAGTCGCTTGTCGGCAATCCACTCAACATAGTTGCATAGAAGCTTTTCGTTAAGTCCAATAACCGAGCCATCCTTAAACAGATAACTAGCCCATGCCTTTTCCTGATCGACTACAGTCTTAACCAGTTCCATAACTTCCGGACGAAGCTTCGTGCGAATAGCAGCGAACTCAGGATCATCCGTTGGAAGAATCTTCAGTAGCTGCTGAGTCGAACCCAAGTGAATGTTCTCGTCTCTAGCAATGAACTTAATGATCTTGGCATTACCCTCCATCTTTTTAAGTTCAGCGAAAGCCCAGGAACACGCGAAGGAAACGTAGAAACGAATACCCTCTAGGAAGTTCACGGCATTGAGACACATCCAAAGTGCTTCTTTATGTGCTGCCTTCATATTGAACTGCGTATACTTAGGATTACTCATGAACTCATTAAGTTCAATAAGTTCATCATAGTACTTACTAATATCGCCAGCACAATCCACAATCTCCTTGATATTCATAATCTCATCGAATACGATAGAAGGATCTGGATAAACGTTCTTGATAATCCAAGTGTAGGACTTGGAGTGAATCGTTTCAAAGAAGGCCCAGGTTTGAATCCAGTTCTCTAGCTCTGGAAGTGAACAGATAGGTAGAAGCGCCACTGATGGCGCCCTACCCTGTACTGAGTCCAGTAGAATCTGTCTTTTTAGGTTACTAGTGAAGATATGCTTCTCATGGGGTGACAGTGTCTTAAAGTCTCCACTATCTTTCCCTAGTTCAACCTCTTGGGGTCTCCAAAAGAACCCTAGTTGCTTTTCTGTTAGCTTGTCAAACTGTGGATACTTCATAACGTCATAACGAGCAATGTCTAGTTGGCCGTCAAAGAACGCTGTCTTGTCTAGGTGGGACTTATTGTCCGTGTTAAATACTGTCATCTTTATACCTTACAGGAATCACAATCCTCTTCCTCTACAACTGTTGTAGATGGCATGTTAACTTCTTCTCCTGCACCATCATTCGTATTGAAATAGTACAGGGTTTTTAAACCGTACTTGTAAGTCATTAATAAGTGACTTATAAGAACAGACATGGGCAGTTTATCTTCTGGATAAAATGCCGGATTGTACGACGTATTTGTAGAAATAGACTGGTCAATGAACTTTTGCAGAACAGCCATAATCTTAATGTAACCTTCTGGAGATTTCTGATCCCAGAGAAGTTCGTACTTAACGTTGCCAATATCAGGAACAACTTGCTTAAGAACTCCGTCCTTAGACTGTTTAACTGATACTAGACTGCGAGGAGGTTCAATACCGTTTGTTGAGTTGCTAATCTGTGAGGATGTTTCCGAGGGCATGAGCGCCATAAGAGTGGAGTTATAGATGCCATTCTCATACAACTGGTCACGTAACGAGTCCCAATCCATCTTGTAGTTCGGCGCAACTAGTTCGTCTACAGCCTTTTTGTAAGTATCAATGGGTAGAACACCGTATTCATACTTAGTCTCATCAGACTTTGGACAAGCTCCAAACTCTACGGCTAGATCAGCCGATGCCTTAATCATGTAGTAAGACCATGCTTCTGCATACTCATGCACTAAGTCCAGATTAGGATCAGAGTAGTTCGAGCCGTTCTTAGCAAGCCAGTAAGCAAAGTTAACGATACCAATACCTAGTGGTCTACGGTTTAACGTGGCTAGTTCCGCTGCTAGAATAGGATACTCTTGCGTGTCAATAAGAGCATTGAGTGCTCTTACTGCTAGTTCACAGGGACGCTGAAAGTCTTCTGGCTTCTGGATGTTACCCCAGTTGATCGCGGCTAGAATACAGAGTGCAATCTCACCCTGATCGTCCCAAAGGTTATCAATTGGAACGGTTGGCAAGGTAATCTCTTGGCACAGATTACTCATTCGAACAGGAACTGTAAAAGAGCTGTGTGTATTAGCGTGATCCACATTCATGATGTAGATACGGCCAGTGTCTTTGCGCTCCTGCATCAAGCTAGAGAATAGCTCTAGTGCTGATACCTGTTTCTTGCGAATAGTAGGATTGGCTTCGGCTTCTTCATACAGCTTCTGGAACTCGTCATTGCTGCTAAAGAATGCATCATAGAGTCCCGGAACATCGCTAGGACTGAATAGAGTAATTACTCCACCTTGTAGCAGACGCTCGTACATTAGCTTATTAAGCTGAACAGAGTAGTCTAGGTGACGAACTCGGTTGTCCTCAGTACCCTTGTTGTTCTTGAGAACCAGTAGGTCTTCTACTTCTAGATGCCACATTGGATAGTGAAGGGTGGCTGCACCACCACGAACGCCACCCTGTGAGCAGCTCTTTACAGAAGACTGGAAGAACCGATAGAAAGGAATAACACCAGTATGTGCTGTATCACCAGTACGAACGGGAGACTTGAGAGCACGAATAGATCCTGCCCCGATTCCGATGCCGGCCTTCTGTGATACATACTTCATAATCGCAGAGCCAGTTGCAGAGATTGAATCTAAACTGTCTGCGGCTTCGATAAGCACGCACGAGCTGAACTGACGCTGTGGTGTTCTTGCTCCAGCCATGATTGGCGTAGGAAAGCTAAGATCAAAGTTTGATAGAGCATCATAAAGCTCTTTTACCCACTTTAACCGCTCCTTCTTGTAGCTAACAAACAAGGTGGCTGCAATGAGCATATTAGCCATCTGAGGCGTCTCGAAGATCTCACCACTGGCACGATTCTTTACTAGATACTTACCACGCAGCTGCTCCATAGCAGCGTATGTTAGTTTACTGTCCCTCTCGTGATCAATATAATCACCTAGGATCTTCCAGTCCTTTTCGGAATAACGCTTTAGAAGCGTTGGGTCATAGAAGCCTAGGTCAACTACCTTACGAAGGTGATCGACTAACTCCGGTGGGTTATAATCTCCATAGACTTCCTTACGAAGCTGATAGTTGATTAGGCGACCAGCTACATACTGATAATCAGGAGACTCCTCCGAGATCAGGTCTGCTGTTGCCTTAATCATAGTTTCATGAATGTCCCTAGTTTGGATACCATCATAAAACTGGATGTGTGAGGCCATTTCAATAGCACTCACCGAAACGCTGTCTAGATCCTCACAAGCCCATTCGAGCACCGTGTGAATCTTGTCAACGTTTAGTTCTTCTAAGCGTCCATCACGCTTTGTTACTTTAATCATCATTTAGCTCCAAACACTAGTCTACGACCAATATCTTGAACATTATTGTATCCGATAGCTTCTTGAGAGAAACTAATCAGATCCATAAGTTCATAGTTTAAGGGAATCTGGTCTCGGTTATCATTGACTGCTTGAATAAACTTTTGCTTGCCTGGTAGTGGGCAGGCATCATAAATATCCATAGCCGAACCATATTGCTCGATGAGAGCGGCAGCACGCTTAGGGCCTACACCTGGAATACCCGGAATGTTGTCACCAGAGTCGCCCATCAAAACCTTGTAAGAAATGTACTGCTCTGGAGTCACAGGGTAATCCCAAGTATCTAGAGTAACTTCCTTCCGAGTAACCGTAGAAAACCGCGATACATTAGGACCAACAAGAAGATCCCAGTCACGATCAGAACTGATAAGCCAAGCTTGATCGAACCCATAGTCATGTAGCCGAGATACGAGATATGCTGCAATATCGTCGGCTTCGACACCTTGGTATCTAAAGAGCTGAATTCGAGGGTGCTTGTCGAGGGCTTCGAGTACTCGTTCATATTCATCAAAAAACTTTCTAGATGCTTCTTTTTCTTCTGCGGTCTGCTTCTCGACAAGTTCTTTACGATTAGCTTTGTACTCTGGAAAAAGTGTTTTGCGGTAAGAGGAACCACCCCAGTCTGCGGAGGCAATGATAGTGCCAGCATTATAGGATTTAGCTAGAGACATTACTGTAGCGAGATACTCTTCTACAAACTTGCTAGCGCCTGAATGCTTCCAGCGAAAGGCAACGTTCATACAGTCAACAATCATCATGTTGCTGTCTGGTTTTACTTCTTGGGTAAATGTAGCCATGTTATATTTTCTTTCTTTATCCATTCACTAGCTTCCATAATATAGCAGTTTAGCCACGGAATGTCAAGATACTTCTCAACGTTCGCTGGCTTTATGTCCGTACTTACGAATAGCTTTGATCTGTTATACTTAAAGAATAACAGGGGCTTGAGTGGCTTTGCTTGTTTCTGTAGTTTAGTCCACCACTGAACAAAGTCATTTGTTTTATTTGTGAGAATCTTATCTGATATGGGAGACTCCGCATAGTTTTTTACTTCGATACAGAATACATTTCTATACTGAGGTATCATTAGATCACCTTTTATAGTGCCACTACCTGATCCAGGAGTGTAGTCAAAAGTGTAAGGAGTTTCCTTTTCAAGAAACTCCTTAACTAACTTCTCACCTACTTTACCTTTTTGGCGAGGATTAACCATTTTCGATCCAACTTACTCCGTCACGCTTTTTGATTCGTATATCTGCCACGAGGGGGTGAGACCATCCGTGGGAGACCAAAAAGGAGTTGAGTCCTTCTTCTCCCAGTAAGACTTCAACCAATCGTTCCCTCCCGTACTCATCGAGTACACTGATGACTTCGTCAAGGAAGAGGACGTTGATAGTATTCTTGGATATACTGGCCATGAGTTTTCTAATAGCCAGGAGTGTAGAGATGTTAATGCGTGCCATTTCCCCGCTCGACGGGGAAGTGATACTAATATCTTTTCCTTCGTCCGTAAGGATAACGTTGAGTTTATCGCTAGATATGCTGAACTCGATAGTAAATCTGCCATCTGATAACTCCGATAGATACTCATTAGTGTGAACTTCTAAGTCCTTAACTAAGTTCTCCAGCTTATAGGCAATCAGACCATTGGTACTAAATGCCTTCTTAAGAACTTCTAAGTTTTTATACTTGTCAGTTAAGGATACTAGTTGTTCCCTAGCTTCCTTCAGTTCTTCTGAGAATTTCTCATTTTGCTCTAGATACACATTTATCTTAGAGTTATGCTTTAGCGCCTCAGTATTGATAGCCGTTACTTTAGAAATTTCAGTGTCTACTTTAGCTAATGTATTCTTTATTACCACTAACTCGTCCTCAATATCAGAGGCGCTGAGTAGACCAGAACTAAGATTGGGATTGAGAACACTGTTTAGTTGCTCCCATTCCTTTATCTGTTCGTGAGTAGTATCAAATAGACGATTATTCTTTTTAATACGCTCTACCTCTACTTCTAGTTCTTTAATGCGAGTCGTATATTCATTAGAATTAGTGGTATTAGTATTAAGGAGACCATCATAGAATTCCTTATCAATGTCCTGTAGACACGTAGGACACTTATCCTTTAGACCCTTTAGTTTTTGTACTACAGCGTCAGCAGATTGCTTGGCGGATTTTAACTGTCCAATGTCGCCCTGAATAACATCATAAGACTCCTTAGTAACATCTACATTTCTAAGTTCTTCAATATCTATGGCATCTATAAGTTTACGAACAGTATTATTTTTCTTAATCGAATCGTTGTGAGATTTTATATTAGATAATTTTGAGTTCAAATTACCAACTTCAGAGCTAAAATCTGGTCGTTCTGGTAATTCCTGAATATCTTTCAACTCCAAATCTAACTTAGAGTTATTAGATAACCACTTATTGATAGTCTCGATTCGAGAGTCGAGCGAGGTCACTTCCGTCCCAAGGGACTTGGCTGCATCTTTAAAAACCTCGAACAAGCTCGTGTAATCTGACAAATCGAATAGATCGATCAAGAATTTTTTTCGGGCTGTGTCTGTCGCAGTCAAAAATGCGAGAGAAGAATTTGTCGATTGATAAATCAATTGTTGGAATGTTTTGAAATCCATTCCAAGTAGTTCTTCTATCTGCTTGAATGTATTAGTAGCTGTGTGACTGCTAATATCATTGCCATCGTTCAAAAGCTTGATCTTGATGGCACCACTTTTTCTAGCGATATCTAC